>Ga0310786_10001759_pt1 | contig 34562 bp, 46 predicted proteins | sample AusTroGonzalo_MG_FD_203881 | JGI IMG/M metagenome (GOLD analysis project Ga0310786, IMG submission 203881) | Bovine rumen microbial communities from tropical cattle in Woodstock, Queensland, Australia - Gonzalo_03 (v2) (version 2) | ecosystem: Host-associated > Mammals > Digestive system >... | reverse complement strand
TTTGTAAAGATAATCAAGTTTTTTAATCACAAAGCTTGCTTGTACGGAAGCAACTCTTTCCGTTTCTCTCTTGTATATCTGTTCAGCAGTCTTTCCTTGTTCTGCAAGTTTTCTTGCATCCATTGCCAAAAGAGCAATTCCTGTTGAAAGTGATTTTGTGTCAACAACAAAAACATTGTCAAGTTTTTTGCTTGCCTCAACAGCATGGCTGCAAGCGCTTGAAATCGCACTTGAAAGACAGAAGTGCACAACTGCGTCATATTCTTTGAGCAGCCCTTCAAAAAATTCTCCATATTCATATTCATTGATGGCTGTTGTCTTTGGTAAAACTTTGTTTTCTTTCACAAAATTGAAAATTTTTTCTGGATTTACATCCTCTCCATCTGTAAATTCATCTTTTCCTAAAATAATTTTATAAGGTAAAACTTTTATGTCATATTCCTTTAACAATGATGGTGTCAAGTCTATTGTACTCTCCGCAGAGATGGCAATTTTCATTTTTCTCCCTCCGAGTTTTATTATATCACTTTCTTTATTGTTTGTGAAAGAAAAATTAGGCATTTCTGCCTAATTTTGTTTTTTTGACACCACAAGTTTAAAACACGTTGGAACATCACTTCCAACCCTCACTTTTTCGCTTACCTCAATGCCTGCAATCACATACACTTCGTTGCCGTCTGCAAGCACAGGAATCATATCTCTCAATCTCACAGGAATTTTCCTGTCAATCATGTATGATTTCAATTTCTTTGTGCCACCACCAAACTTTTCAAAAACATCGCCCTCTTCTCTGTATCTCCACCTTGCCGTCTTTGGCACCTTGCGATAGTCAAAGAAAAGTCCTTCTCCCTTTTTGATTTTGTCGGTTTTGACACGTTTTATTGAAATGTTCCAAACTGCACTTTCAAAATCTTCACATTTAAGTTCTCTGTCAAGTGTTGGTTTTTCAATATAATTATTTCTAAATGTCAAAAAATTGTATTCCTTGCTTACAACAACATCATAAGGTAAGTTAACTTTTTTGCCATTTTCAAGATCAACTGCAAGCTCTCTGATCATTTCAATATGTTTTCTCTCAATGTCTTTTGTCACACCAATCAATCCAAGAGCCTTGAAAATCATACGGCTGTAAATTGAGCTACTTCCATAAAAATATGAGCATGGCATTGAAACAACTTTGTCATCAACAACAAGTGCATTTGTGTCCAATTTGCTTTTGATGAAGGCATTATCTTCACTAACTGCATTTGCAAAATTGTTGATTGCCTCAACGGCATTTGGCCATCTTTGCAAGATGTCTTTCATGACAACATTTCTCACATAATTTCTTGCATAAGAAGTGTCAAGGTTGCTCTCATCAACGACATAATCAATGTTGTTTAATGCTGCATAATCTTCAATTTCTTCCTTCGTTACTGGAAGCATTGGTCTGATATAGATCCCATCTCTCACTGGGTCCATTCCCTTTGCACCAGAAACTCCACAACCTCTGAAAATGTGCATCAAAATTGTCTCTGCTTGGTCACTTTGGTGATGTGCAAGAGCAATCTTGTCAACAACATCTCTCTTTATGAGACTTTCAAACACACCATATCTACCTTCTCTTGCTGCTGTTTCCAAACTCAATTTTCTGTCTTTCGCAAGTTTTGGAGAATCAATTGTGAATTTGTAAACCCTAATTCCCCACTCTTTGCACTTCTCAACAACAAATCTTGCCTCATCATCACTCTCTTCTCTGATGCCATGATTGATGTGAATCGCAACAACATCAATGTCAAGCTTTTCTCTGTTTTCGTTTAGAAAATGCAACAAGCACATTGAATCTATTCCGCCAGAAACTCCAACCCCAATAACCTGCCCTGCACTGATAAGTTTGTTCTCTTTGATAAAGTCTAAAATTTTGTTCATAAAAATCCTCGGTAAAACTCCCTCATTATATCATTTTGGACTTTTAAAAACAATACTTTCACAGAAAAAAGTGGAAATTTACATATTTTTTTGCAATTTTTTTACATTTTTCCGTTATTTTTTAACTTTTTCTAAAAATTTAAAATTTTTATCGCAATAATTGTCATGTCATCAACAGCGTATCCATTGTTTTTTTGCAAGGCTTTTTCAAGCAAGCAATCTGCAAATTCTTGTGGATTTCTGGTCCTAATTGACTTGATGCATGACGAAATTTCTTCTTCATTTTCAAAACTATCACTAACCCCATCCGACAACAAAATCACAAAATCTTTTGCCTCAATCACATGTTTGTTGACCTTTGGTTTGCTGTCCTCAACAATACCAATTGGCAGTGCTCCTGTCTCAACGACCTTACATTCATCCTCACCCAAAATATATGAATTGGGTGATGCCATTTTGATAAAGTCAGCAAGACCATTTTTTTGATCCAAAATGCAAATGTCAAGCGCAGAAAAAATTTCTTCCTTGTGCAAAGACAAGAGTTTGTTTATTGTGGATAAAATCAGTTCGTTGTCAAAACCTGCTTTATAAAAATTTTCAACAAGACTGATGGCAAGTTCGCTTGTTTTCTCCGCGCGTTCTCCACTGCCCATACCATCATTGATAACAAACAGAATTTTGTCTCCATTAAGTTTGATTATGCTGTATGTGTCCCCGCTGACCTTTGAACCATTTTTTGTTTTTTGGCTGACTCCAAACACACAATCAAATTTGGGTGCTGTTCGCAAATTTAAAACACTATACCCTGGTCTGTGAGAGGAAAAACTTTCATACATCCCCATTTTGCAACCACAGACTTTGCTAACAACATCAACAATGCGCTGTTTTGCACTATCTTCATTTTTGACAACAAGTGAAACTTCCATTGTCCAAATGTCTTTTTGATACACCACGGCATCAATACAAATAATGTTGTGATAAGTCAATTCATCCAAAATTTTGTTTTCTCGGATTGTGTCAAATGACACATTCGTCTCCACCTCTTTCGCAAGATTCCCCATAATTTGAGAAACACCCAAAAGTTGCTCTGCCAAAATCACTTTGCTCGTGTCGACATCTTTGACCATGGTCATGTATTTTTTATATTGCTCTGTCAAAGTGTTAATTCCACTCAAAATGGCATTTGTCTGCTTGCATCTTGACGTCAAATATGATGGCATATCCAAAAGTGTGGCTTTTCCCTTTTCATAAGAGATTGTAATAAGTCCATCAAACACACTTTTCGTGTTTTCCGCAAATGTTCGATGACAATGATGCCTTTCTGGGCAAAAGGAACACACCTTGCTGAAAATTTCTTGTTGCAAAATGTTTTTGATGTCATCAAGCGACATATTGCTCTTCATCATATTGCGATAAATGATGTTCATATCGTTGAAAATCTCACTCAAATTGCCAAGACGTTTGTGCAAAAGTTCTCTGTTGCGATTGACAACATTTTTCATTGCTATTCTGTCTTTTGAAAGATTGAAAACAACAGCAATTTCATTGCACCAACTCTTTGGCAAACACATAAAAATCGCACAGGCAATCAACACTGGCAAAATGTCAAAAATTCCAAATGTCGCATAAAGTTTGAAATAAAAACCAATCACAATCTCAACACAAACAATGCCGATTGTCATAAAAATACGAAATCTCTTTTTCAACAACAAACAAATCAAGGTCCAAATGACAAATGGTGCGATATACACAGGGTTGTTTGTTGCAACCAATGCTCCAAGTCCGGGTATGGAGGATGCCATGAGAGTGATTGTTGGTGTCGCACAAAATGTGAAAATCAAAATCATCAAGCAGGCAAAAAGTTTCAAAAAGCTAAATGTTCCAATATTCAGTTTAACAAGCCCACCACTGACTGATGCAATGATGGCAAACATGCATACAATCTCCAAACTCGTCAATTTGTTTGTAAAGCCTCTGATGATGAAAGCTTCAAAAATGTTGATGCAAGCAAACATGAAAAGAATGCCAAAACACAATTCCAAAAGACTCAATGCCGGATGCAGTCCACCAAGAACTTCAAACACAATGTTTGCAGAGTGTCCCAAAATTGCAAAAAGTGCAAGTTCCCATTTTTTCATCACTTTTTTGTATAAAACATGAATAAAGTATGGAACAATCAAACAAAATGACGTCACCAAAAGACAAATCGCAAATTCCAAAGTTGGACAAAACAATGCCCCAGCTGCAATGTATGTTGGCACAACAATCCACACTTTTTGGTTTGCCCAAACAAGCGCAAACATCATGCCAAAAGCAAATGGAAAAATTGTTGAATTGACACTTGAAACAAAAAGCACAAAAAACACAGCAAAAAACAACACCATTTTTGCAATGTACATCAAATATTTGTTTACCCTCATTTTCATCTTCGCCTCACACAAAAATTGTAAAACGAAAGCAATTTTTGTCGGTTGCAAAAAAAAGAGGGTTTTTGACGAATAATCAAAAACTCTGTCAGTTCATTTTTTGAAACATCAAAATTCCACAAAAGAGATGATAGCAAAATTTGCTTTGATACTGCTTGTCTTGCAACAAAAGCTCTTCTTCTGGATTGGACAAAAACCCACACTCCACCAAGACGCTTGGAACGTTGGTGCAATTCAAAACAAAATAATCGCCAACCTTTGCCTCTTTGTGTGCATAGTCAACATTTTCAAACAACATTTCTGCAACACTTGTTGCCATGGCCTCTCCACTGACAGAATCTTGTGCATAAAAAACATGTGCACCACGTGCCGAAGCACTGCCAAAACTATTCATATGCAAACTGACAACAAAATCTGGGTTTGCATTTTGAATAATTTCTTTTCTTCTTTGCATTTCGCTTTTTTTCTTGCTTGATGCTATTGGGGAATATAGTCCGTTCATGTCTGTTCGAGTCAAAATTGTTTTATAACCAAATTCTTGACAAATCTTTTGCAATGCAAAGGCATATTGCAAGTTGAGTTCACTTTCATAAATCCCCGTTTGCTTACCTGTTGCTCCTCCATCAATTCCACCATGCCCTGCATCAATCACAATCACCTTTGTTTGACTTGGTTGAGAATTTGCTTCCTTCACACCAAAAAACACCCCAACACTTACACTTATCAAAACAACAATCAGCAGACAACAAAGCAAAAACTTTTTCTTAAAACACACAATTTTCATAGAGTATTTTATTTTTCCTGAACAATCAATAGCACAAAATTTGACCTTATGATAAAAAATTGTTAAAATATGACTATGAAAAAATTGCTTTTGTTGATATTGATATTGCTTTGTGTTTTTTCGTTTAACCCAATCTTTGTTGCGCATGCAGAAACAGGCACAGCAAACTTTTTTGTCTGTGCAAACAGCGCCATCCTTTATGCCTCTGCTGATTTGTCATCAGAAAGACTTGAAACCTTGCAACACAAGACGATTGTTTTGGTCGAAACAGAGGATTCCGTCGCAAAAGAGTATGTTTCTGGCTCACACATTTTTTACAAAGCAACCCACAATGAAACAACAGGATTCGTGTTGTCTGATTTTGTGTTGCAAGACACTCAAACAACAAGTTCAACACCAAATTTCAATGGCAAAACAAACAGCGCTTGCTTTGTTTTTCGACTCGAGGGAGAAAACTATGTTCAGACGACAATAAAACTTGAAAGACGTCAAAAAATATTTATGTATGAAGGCTATCATGCAAAAAAAGAATACACTGCAATTTCTTTCGTATATGAAAATGAAGTGATGTATGGCTATATTGAAACAAAATATATCGCACCAAACGGAATCAATCCAATTATTCTCACCTGCATTTGTCTAATTGTTGCAATTTTGGGAATTGCTTTTTCTTGGATTTTTGTTAAGAAAAGAAAAAAGAAAATGGCATAAAATGTTGCAACACGTCTTTTTCTCCTATACAATTTTTGCAAAGGAGAACGTATGGACGACAGACAAGAAATTGAAGACATCAAAAAGAGTCTTTGGAATTTGACCAAGAAATATGAAAATTTGGCAAGTAGGGTTGCCACACTGGAAAATCAAGACGTTGAATGACGTCTTTTTTTCTTTTTTTCTCTCTTTTTTGAAATAGGTTTCCATGCCACCAAATAAAACAGCATGACAAACATGCAAACTCCAATGATCGCAAGCAAAAACCACGCAACAATCTTCATCTTTTCACTCCACAATCGCCTTTATAGGCTCTCCCGTTGTGGCATCTTGGTACGTCAACCAATAGCCAAATCCTTCTGCATTATCCTTGTCAAGTGGAGTCCAAATTGGATATCCTGAAAGCTCTTGTGGGGGCTCTTTTTCAAACACCGCCGGCACACCATAGCAAACATATTTCACCTGATTGTCCTCACCATACAAAAGCCCGAAAACATAAAAATCGCCTTCATCTTCGTAATCAATTTTCACAAATTTTGAATCTGGAATGATATTTTCAAGGGTTTCTTCTGTTGGATTGTTTTCAAACAACTTGTCAATTTGTGGTTTTAGCCTTTCAAAAAACACAGCTTCTTGCTGTTTACCCCCCTGTGGTGCAGGCTCTTTTGTTGTCTCTTGATGCTCGTAAAAATACTTTTTGTATTCACAATTTGCACAATCATTTTTGCATAAATTTCTGTCAATTTCTTTTTCTATTTCCCTCTTTTCGTTTTCTTCAAAATCAACATCATATTTGTCCAAAATGTTTTGTGCATGAATTGCGGAAGTGTCATTTGAAAGTTCTGTGATTATGCTTCCATAAATATCATCACTATTCCCCTCACTGGAACCATATAAAATCGGTCTCGGCTCTGCATTGATAAAATTTATCACAGCACACGAAAACTTGTCAGGAATCCCTTTTAAATCAATAAAAAATTCATAAAGCATTTGAGACTTTAAAGTCAGTCCTGCTTTATAAACTTTTTTGTTTACATATAATCCAAGAGAAACAATCCCATCAAGTTCTCTTGAAAAGTTATACAAGCGCAATTTGCCATCAAGACCATTCTCATGTTCTTGCAGTGTCAAAACCGCTTTTTTGTTTGAATTTTGTGTGTCACTCAACACAACACTTTTTTGTTTTCTCATACACTCTCTCCAAGAATACTTCTAATGTATTTTATAATGGAAAAAGTTATGATTAAACTTTTTTCATGTCATATTTTGCCGAATTTTGTCACTTTTTGTCTTTCATTTTGCTTTCTACAAATTTGACGATATTTTTCACTGAAAAGCCACTTTTTGCGGTGATGCTTTCCGTATCCCCACAGCCAACATAATCATCAACTCCAAAAAAGACTGCATTGTTGCCCAAAACTTTCAACCATTTCGTGTCATTTGATGCTTCTATGGCACAGACAAGTTTTGAATCTTTGCTTATCACTTTGTTTTTGTATGCCGTTGTTTGTCGATCAAACACCTCCAAAGATGGCATTGACACAACATTGAGCTGATATTTTTTTCTCAATTCGGTTGCCACTTCAAGAGCAAGAGAAACTTCACTGCCACTCGCAACAAGCACAATGTCTGGTTTGTTTGTTGTGTTTTCAACCAGATATCCTCCTTGACAAGCCCCTTCAAAAGAACTTCCTTCAACATGTGGAAGATTCTGTTTTGAAAGAGCAAAGCAAACTGGTGTGTCCAATTTGATACATTCATTATATCCAGCAGCAAGTTCTTTATAGTCACAAGGTCTGTAAATTGTGTTTCCAATCACTGCTCTCAACTGCCCAATTTGCTCAATTGCTTGTTCACAATCTCCACCCTGTTCTCCAAAAATGCTGTCATGTGTGTAAAACGAAAGCACAGGAAGTTTCATCAAACATCTCATGCGTGTTGCTGGCAAATTGTAGTTTGCATATGTCAAATATGTTGTGTCAAAGCTTATGAAATCTTCATAAAGCGCAATGCCGTTGCAAATGGCTGTCATGGCATGTTCTCTCACACCAAAACGAACATTTTTCCCTCTTTTATATCCCGACGAGAAGTTTCCTGCATTGTCAATATATGCCAAACTTGTTGTGGCAACATCTGCCGTTCCACCCAAAAGTTGTGGGCATTGGTATGCAAGTTCACTCAAAGCATAATGATTGATTTCTGTCAAACTCTTACCATCAAATTTGGCAATGTTTTTTACAATTCTGTCAATATTGATTTTTTTCTTATCAAAAAACACCAAGAAAGATTTGTAAAGTTCTGGATGTGTGCTTGAATACATTGCAAGATCCTGATTCCACTCTTCGTGTCGAAGTTTTCCTCTTCTTGTGCTTGCCATGCAAAGTTCTCTGACATCACTTGGGATAAAGAAGCTTTCTTTCACTCTCAAATCATATTTCAAATCATTGAGTTCTTCTTCACTCAAAATTTTTGAATTGGCTGCCGAAGTTCCTTCCTGCTGTGTGCCAATTCCAATTGTTGTTTCAAAAACAATCAATGTTGGTTTTGTGCTTTTCTTTGCTTTGGCAATTGCATGTGTACAGAAAAAGTAGCTGTTGCCATTTGCCACTTTGATGACATTCCAACCCATTGATTTGAATTTTTGAACAACATTTTCTCTGTTTGAAAGATTGAGCGAACCATCAAATGAAACATCGTTGCAATCATAAAGCAAAATCAATTTGTTAAGCTTCAAATGTCCTGCAAGACTTGCCGCTTCCAAAGCAACCCCTTCCATCAAATCTCCATCACTGACAAAGCAATATGTGTGATTGTTTATCACATCAAACCCAATTGTGTTGAATCTCTCTTCCATCACAGCTTCTGCGATAGCCATTCCAACAGCATTTGCCACTCCCTGTCCTGATGGTCCGGTTGAAGCATCAACCCCATCTGTTTTTCCATATTCAACATTTAATGGTGTCTTTGAGCCTGCTTTTCCATACTCTTTGAGATCCTGCAAAGAAACATTGAAACCAAACATGGAGAGCAAACTATAATAGAGCGCACTTGCATGCCCTGCTGACAAAACAAATCTATCTCTGTTTAAAAAATCAACATCAGAGGCATCAAAATTATAATGATCTTTGAAGAGTGCAAAAAGGATGGAAGATGCACCAAGGCAGACTCCCAAATTTCCTTTCTTTGCATTGGTTATTGTTTCAGCACTCAATGCTTTAAGATAATTTTGTGCTTTTTGATTTATATTCATAAAGTTTTCCTCAACACGTCCAAGATTTTTTCACAAACAAACTTTGTATCCACTTTTCTCACTGAAACAACAGCATCTACTTTTGCTTCAATTTCCCTGTTTCTGTCTTGATATGCAATCACATCAATTGTTTTTCCTCTTTCTTCAACATAACTTTTAGGCAAATTTACAAACACAACCAAAGTTCTTTGTTGCAGTACATTTGTGTTGTTGACAAATTCTTCAAAACCAACAACACCTACCACATTTTCAAAAGAAGCAAAGTGTCTCATGACCTTTCTTTCTCTTTCTCGCATATACTCTTTTGAAGAAATCTGTTGGATTTTGTCCTTGTCAATCAATTCATATTCAAAAAGATCATCAATGTCACAAAACATCATTCCAAGCGTTTGCGACAAAACATTTCCAACTTCTTTTGAAAAGTCGTTACAAAGTGAAACAATCAAAATTTTGTTTACATCGTTTGTTTTCATACTGATATTTTATCACAACTTATCAACATTTCAAAAATGTTTTCAAAAAGTTGAAAAAATCATATAAATTCAATTTGTTCTCTATCAAAATCTTGTATTTTTTTCTTTTTCTTCTTGCCCTGCAAAATCTTTACAATCTCTGGCATGGCATCAATTGTCGCTTTATACCCAACATCCACCATCTCATCCAAACCCTCTAATTTTGTTGATTTGAATTTTTTGTTGTCCAAAGCAATGCACAAATCGGCATAGACATATCCTTTCACAGCATTACTTTTCATCAAAACACGCAAAGAACAACCAAGCACGTCAAAAAGCTTTGTGCTGTCAGTGCCATACGTTCTCGTGCTGTTGCAATCAACAGCAATCACATAATCACATCCAAAATGCCTTGGGATGTTTGCCGGAATTGTGTTTTGAAGTCCTCCATCAGAAAGAAGTTTGTCTCCAAATGCAACCGGTTCAAAAAATCCTGGCACGGCACAACTGCCTGCCACAGCTTTTGCCAAGCTGCCATGGCTGATGCAAACTTGGTTTGTGCTTTTTATATCAACTGCCACAGCTGAAAACGGGATTTTTGTGTCTTTGACATCAATATCACCAACTGCATTAATAATCAAATTTTCAATGCCATCCGTTTTTGATGTGATCTGCAAAAATCCATTTGTTCTTATATCCTTGGTTTTGAGAGATTTTGCAATTTCGTAAAGTTTTTCATAGCCAAGTCCACAAGCATAACCCGCTCCTATCACACTGCCAACACTTGTGCCAGCCACATAATCAAAATTGACGCCATATTCTTCAAGTGCTTTGATCACACCAATATGAGAAAACCCTCTGGCGCCACCTCCGCCAAATGCAATTCCAACTTTTGATTTTTTCTTAAACAAATTCATGTGATTATTATATCAAACTTTTCACAAAATAAAAAATTATAAAAGAAAAAGACCTGAAATCAGGTCTTTTTTTCACTTCAAAATAATATTTTCTCCACCAATAATGCCAGAAAGTTCGTTGATGAGGTAGTTGTTGACAGCAACTTTGTGTGGATAAACAAAGGCACCACCAGAAGAAGAACATCTCACAGCAACTTGTATGTCGCCTGGATATGTTTCCAAGGTGTTTTTGACTTTGCTGTTTATGTCAGGATTTTTTGTGTCATATTTCAAATACAATCTTTCTTTTCCTTCTTCTTTTGCTCTTTCCTCTTCATCTGTCCACAAATAAATTGCTTCACCGATCAAAGAAAGCGGCATGCCTGGGCGGATGTTGATTTTTCCTTTGATTGTTGCCAGATTTCCTTCTTCCAAAAGGCTTCTATATTTTGCAACAGCATTTGAGAAGAATGTGAGCTCCATCGTTCCCTTCAAATCTTCAAGTTTGACATAGCACATTGACTTGCCGGTTTTGGTCCTCTTCATGTTGACTTCTGTGATGATTCCACCACAAGTGAAAGGTTGTCCATCTTCCAAATTGTTTTCATTGATGACATCTCCAACCTCCATTCTCATTTCATCATCTTCTCCGTCATCTTGGATCTCATCATCTTGGATGATCATGTCAGATGAAAGTGTAAAGTTGTCAAATTTTTTCACATAGTCTTGCAATGGATGCCCTGACATGTAAACACCAATAATTTCTCTTTCATAATTGAGTAGAGTTTTTTTGTTAAATTCTTTGATTTCTGGATAGTCAAGTTTGTCCTCCAATCCACTCTCATTTTGAGGACCAAAGAAAGAAATTTGTCCGATTTCTGCATTCTTTTTGTCTTTGATTGCACGATCAACTGCTTTTTCATAAACTGCCATATATTGAGAACGCAGTTTTCCAAAGCAATCAAATGCACCGGACAAAATCAAACATTCAATAGCTTTTTTGTTTATATTAATCTTCACAGAACGAGAAACAAAGTCTTCAAAACTCTTGTATTCTCCATTTCTCTTTCTTTCTTCAATGATAGCTTCTGTCAATGCAATTCCAACATGTTTCAAACCTCCAAGTCCAAAACGAATTGCTTTTCCTTCTGTGTGGAAATATGCAAAACTCTTGTTTATGTCTGGTGGCAAAACATCAATACCCTCTGCTCTGGCAAATGAAACATATTTTGTGATATTGTCTGCATTTGTGATTCTGTTGTTCAAAATTGCTGTCAAAAATTCTGTTTCATAATAATGTTTCAAGTATGCTGTTTGGTATGTGATGTGAGCATAAGCGCAGGCATGTGATTTGTTGAACGCATACTTTGCAAATTCTTTCATTTCGTCAAAGATTTTTTCTGCAACTTCCTTTTTATGCCCCAATTTCACTGCACCAGGGATGCTGTTTTTTCCTGTTGGATCTTCCCAACCATTGACAAATTTTTCTTTTTCGGCATCAATTTTTTCAACCTGTTTCTTTCCCATGATACGACGAATATTGTCGGCTTGTCCCATGCTGTAACCAGCCATTACTTGAACAATCTGCATAACTTGTTCTTGGTAAACAATGCATCCATAGGTAACGTTCAAAATGTCTTCAAGGCATGGGTCATCATACACAACATCTTCTGGGTTGTGCTTGTTGTGAATAAATTTTGGAATTGAATCCATAGGGCCAGGTCTATACATGGCAACCCCAGCGACAATATCTTCCAGGCAGTTTGGTTTCAAATCCTTCATAACCTTTTTGAAACCAGCACTTTCAAGTTGGAAAACAGCATCAGTGTTGCCATTTGCAAGCATGCCATAAACTTCTTGATCATCATAAGAGAAGTTGTTGTCATAAAAATCAATCTTTACCCCATGATTTTCATAAATATAATCGCAGGTCTTTTTGATATCTGTCAAAGTTCGCAATCCCAAGAAGTCCATTTTCAAAAGACCCATATGTTCCAACTCAATCATGTTGTATTGTGTCACTCTTTGCCCTTCGGAAACAGCAACCGGAACATAATTTGAAACAGGTTCTGGCGAGATCAAAACTCCGCAAGCATGGGTGGAAACATTTCTTGGCACACCTTCAAGTTTGATAGCCATATCAATAATGTGCTTCACATCTTCATTTGCATCATAAAGTTCACGTAATTCTGGGATGATGAATTTTTCGTTTTCAGGCTTGCCTGTTGTTCCAAAATAATACTTCAAAACAGGAGGCTTTTTAATTTCGTCCGGAATTTTGTTTGGAATCAGTTTTGTGATGCTCATAACTTCGCTGTTTGGCACCCTCAACACCCTTCCAACATCACGGATGGCATTTTTTGCCTGCATACAACCAAATGTTACAATGTTTGCCACATGATCAATCCCATATCTTCTTTTTGCATATTCAACAACTTCTCCACGCCTGTCCATACAAAAGTCAACGTCAAAGTCGGGCATGGAAACACGTTCTTTGTTGATGAACCTTTCAAAGAACAAATTATACTTAATAGGGTCAACTTTTGTGATTCCAGAGCAATATGCCACCAAGCTTCCAGCTCCGCTTCCACGTCCCGGTCCAACAGGAATTCCTTCCTTCATGGCAAAATTGATATAATCCCACACAATCAAGAAGTATTCAACAAAGCCTTGATCTTTGATGATGCCAAGTTCCATTTCAAGTCTGTCAATCAGCTCTTGTGTGACATTTGGATATTTTTTATGCAACCCTTCATAAGAGATTCTTCTCAAAAATTCATAAGGTTCTTCACCCGTGTCTGGCTTGTAAATTGGAATAAAGTTCTTGTCAGCAGGCAATTTATATCTCTTGTCAACACTATAAATTTCTCCAAGTGATTTGGTTTGAATCACAACATCACACTTGTCTGCAATTTCAAGTGTTGTGTCGAGAGCATCTTCAAAGCCAACCATGGCTTCTTTCATCTCTTCGTAGGTTTTCAAATAAAATTCATTTGTGGCAAATTTCATTCTGTCTGGATCATCAAGGAATTTCCCCATTTGAACACACATCAAAACATCTTGCATCTCTGCATCTTCTTTGTAAAGATAGTGAGCATCATTTGTTGCCACCATTTTGATATTGTGTTTCTTTGACATTTTTGCCAAAAATTCATTGACAAGCTTTTGTTCTGGAATCCCATGGTTTTGAATTTCAAGATAAAAATCTCCTGGTGCAAACATTTGATTCATTTTCAAAATCAAATTTTCTGCTTCGTCATATCTTCTTTGCAAAATGTATTGTGGAATATGCCCAGCAAGACAAGCAGAGAGACAAATCACGCCCTCGCTGTGTTCTGCCAAAACTTTGTAATCAATCCTTGGCTTGTAATAATAACCCTCTGTGAAAGCAATCTCATTCAATTTCAACAAATTATGAAATCCGGCATTGTTTTTTGCCAGCAAAATAAGATGTCCCATGTCATCTTTGCCCTGTTTTCTATGTAAATCACTGCAAATGTAAAATTCGCAGCCCAAGATAGGTTTTACCCCTGCTTTAATGCACTCTTCATAAAATTGAAGCGTTCCATACATATTTCCATGGTCGGTGATGGCAACAGCACGATAGCCTCTTTCTTTGGTTATCTCAACAAGCTTTTTAACTCTTGCAATTCCGTCCAAAAGCGAATATTCTGTGTGAACGTGTAAGTGAACAAAATCTGCCATTATTCCTCCAAAGATTCTGCAATTTTAATGATTTTTCTAAACCTATGATTCAAGCCAGAACGTGTCAACTTGATTGTGGAAAGTTTCAAAAGTTCGTCCAAACTTTCCTCTTGATTTGCAAGTCTCAACACTGCGACCTCTTGCAAATCTTCCGACAATCTTTCCAATCCAATCGTGTTTATGATGGTGTTGATTGCTTCAACTTGTTTCATGCTGGCTTCAACCGTCTTGTTGATGTTTGCATTTATGCAATTCACCTGCCTATTGACCTTGTTACGCAGTTCTCTCGTCACAATTTCATTGGATAGGTCAAGCACACATTTGTTTGCTCCCATAAGAGCTAATAGGTCTTGAATTGTGTTGACATCTTTGATGTACAACACAAATGAGTTTTTTCTTTCAAAAATCTTGCCAATTATGTTATATTCTGCCAAAAGACTTGAAAAATCAATCAAAAATTGATGACTCTGTGAATTAAACTCCATGTGATATCCAGAGCCACAACTTTGTGCACTATCAGCAGAAAGTTTGATGCTTGACGTACTGGAACCGATATAGACTCCTTTGATGAAAGCCCTTCTATGCTCATCTTCAAGGATCAGATTTTTGTCTATTTCAAAATTAAACTTCAATTGCCCCTCTTCAAGTGTTACGACACTTGTATCAAGCAACATTTGCCTAAATTTTTCAAGTTCAAACGAAATTTCATAATATGTGTTTTTGTTTATCACATAGTTTTCGCTGACTTCTGCCTCAATTTCATCACCATACAATTTTTTGATTATTTTTTCGCAGTAACCAAACAATTTTTCAACATCGGAAACGATTTTTACATAAATTTTGCTTCCAGATTTAGAAATTTGCCCACAAGAATGAAAAAGACCAGACAAAAAAGCGATGGCTGATGTGTCATCTTCAATTTCTGTCTTTAAAATTTCTTCTTTTGATTCTCGTGAAAAACTCATTTAATTCCCTCTTTTCTTATGAAATTTTGGCAATTTGTTGATATTTACCACTTGCGACACAGGAATGTTGTATTTGTAAACAATGTTCATTCCTTTGTTTACTTCTCCAACTCTATCTGGTGTGTGTGCATCCGAATTTACAATAAATTTTACACCTTCGGCCTTCATAATCTCAATTTCTTCTTCTGTGAAATTGATTTTTTTGCCGTTTAGCTCAATGTATGTGCCTTTCTGCTTTGCCATTTTTGCAACAGCAATTGTGTCTGTTTGAAAACCGAAATTCAAGTGAGTGATAACATCAATAGGATATTTGTCCAAAGCTTTCAAAAAAGAGGTTGTGTTTCTGTTTATTCTTTCTTTGCTTGGTCTAAATGCCAATGCGTTTGCCCAATTCATCAAAATTTTGTCTTTAAGAGAACGCATATTAACAAGTTTGTGATAACCCATCAAAAAAACATCAAGGTTTTCATAATCTTCTTCCTTCACATCAACATCGCCATCAAGTGAAATGATGTTTGCTTCCACTCCCAGCAAAATGTCAACGCCTGTGATTTCTTTTGCATTCATAATATCTTCACGAAGTTGTGGCAAATTTTTTCTTCTGATACTAAAAAATTCGTGATTGAAACCATGATCCGTGATGGCAATTTCTTTCAATCCCTTGTCAGCGGCAACAGACGCATTTTCCAAAACCGTGCCTTTGCCATGATTGTTTCTTGAATAAATTGTGTGTGTGTGATAATCTCCGTATAGAATCATTTTTACTCCTTAAACATATTGTAGCAGTTTTTCATTTCATTTTACAAATGAAATGTCTTATTTCTCCAAAAGAAGAGTAAAAGGTCCATCATTGACCTGAACAATCTGCATGTCTGCACCAAAAATGCCCAATTTGACAGGAACATCATATATTTTCATCATATCTGCACATTGTAGGTAAAGTTTTTCGGCTCTTTCTGGCAATTCTGCATCAGTAAAACTTGGCCTGTTGCCATGTTCTGCATTTGCTGCTAATGTAAATTGTGAAACAAACAAAATTTCTCCGCCAACATCTTTGACTGACAAGTTTGTTTTGCCGTTTTCATCAGCAAAAATACGAAGGTTTGGAATCTTCTTTGCAAAAAAATCAAGCTTGTCCTCTGAATCATCTTTTTCAACACAGAAAAAAATCACAAGGCCCTTGCCAATTTTTGAAATCACTTTATTTTCAACAGATAATTCTGCACTTTTGACCACTTGAATAACAGCTTTCATAAATTCTCCTAACTTTCAACAATCACAATTTCACTTTCCACAAAAACACCTCTGTCCGCAAGTTTGTCTTTGACAAAAGTTATCAAAGCTTTATAGTCTGAACTGGTTGCATTTCCAGTATTAACAAAAAAACCTGCATGTTTTGTTGAAATCTCTGCTCCTCCTATTTTAACACCTTTGAGACCCATGCTGTCAATCATTTTTGCCGGGTAAATCACTTCTCCTTTTTTGTGAATTTGCTTAAAAACACTACCCAAAGAAAACTTGTCGCAAGGTTGTTTTTTCCTCTTCTCATTGATGGCAATATTCATTTTTTCCCAAATGTTTGTTGATTCGTCAAAAGCAAGGTTGAGTGTCACCCCAACAATCACGCCATCCAAGTTTGAGTGACGATAGCCAAAACCAATACCTTCTTTTTTGACAAGTTCAATTTTGTCATCTTTCAAAATTTCAACCTCATCAACAAACTCACAAATCTCATGTCCAAAACATCCACCATTCATATAAACAAATCCACCTATTGTTGCCGGGATTCCAAATGACCATTCCAAACCAGTCAATCCCATTTCTTTCAATTTGAAATTCAACTCAAACAAACTGATTCCAGCAGAAACAACAACTTTGTTTTGACATCTTGAAATTTGCTTCATTTTTTTAAGACAAATGACTGCACCATCAAATCCATTGTCATCAAACAATACATTGCTTCCATTTCCCAAAATAAAAAATTTAATTTCATTTTGCTTGGCAATATCAACTGCCTGTTTCAGCTCATCAACACATCTTGGAAAAACAATATATTTTGCCTTTCCTCCAATATTTATTGTGGAATATTTTGATAATTTTTCATTTTTTAAGAAATAAATATTTTTAAACATAATAATATTTATGAAAAATAATTAAAAAATGCTAAAAATACGTATTTATGGTATTTTCAGCATTTTCAAAAATTATTTAAATAATTATTTTTTTATTTTTTAAAATAATAAAAAATCCCATTTTCTGGGATTTTTTGGATATTTTTTATTAAAATTAAACCAATTCAACAACAGCCATGTCAGCTGCATCACCACGACGTTGTCCAAGTTTGATAACTCTTGTATATCCGCCGGCTTGTCCAACTTCTTTTGCTCTTTCAGCATACTTTGGAGCATAAACATTGAAGATTTTTTCAATGAGTGGGTGTGTGATTCCTTCAACACGTGCCTTGTAAGCTGTCACTGATTCTTTTGGTTTTCTTTGTTCTTGCAAATCATAAACGTAAGACATAATCTTTCTTCTTGCAGCAAGCTTCTTTGGTCCATCATTGAGAACCATTGTCTTTGCTTTCTTTCCATCAGCACCTTTCACTTCTTTTTCAACTTTCAAAGTATCTTCATAGGTGTTAACAGCAAGTGTGATGATCTTTTCTGCCATTCTTGCAGTAGCCTTTGCTCTTGCAGTTGTTGTTTCAAGTCTTCCATTCCAAAGAAGTGTTGAAACTTGTCCACGAAGCATTGCATCTCTTTCCTTTGATGGTCTGCCTAATTTTGCGTTAGCCATAATAATCTCCTTTTATCAATCGTTAAAATGATTATTCCTCTTCTTTGCGAAGACTCAAACCATATCCTTCAAGTTTTTGTATAACTTCTTCAACCGACTTTGCACCAAGATTGCGAACTTTAAACATGTCGCTTCTTGATTTTTTGAGAAGGTCTTGAATTGTGTTGATTCCTGCTCTCTTCAAGCAGTTGTATGAACGAACAGAGAGATCCATTTCTTCAATAGGAAGTTCAAGAAGTTTCACTTGTTTGTCTTCTTCTTTTGAAACCAAAATTGACATGTCGCCAATTTGTTCGCAAAGTTCAATAAAGAGTCCAACATGTTCGTTGATAACTTTTCCTGCAAGTGCAACAATTTCTCTTGCAGATGTTGTTCCGTTTGTTGTTACTTCCAAAGTCAATTTGTCAAAATCAATGCTATGCCCAACTCTGGTTGCATCAACATTGAAATTCACTTTCTTCACTGGTGAGAAAATGCTGTCCATTGCAATAAAGTCAATGTTGTCATATTTTGCCTTGTTTGCTTCACTTGTCACATAGCCACGACCATTTCCAATCATAACATCCAAATCAAAAACTGCACCATCATCCATTGTGCAAATATGCAAATCTGGATTCAAGATTTCAACTTGATCATTTGGTTCAAAATCTCTTGCTGTAACTTCGCCAGCACCAGTTTTGCGAATTTTGAGGTATGTGATAAAGTTTTTGTCTTGTTCTGTGCACTTTACTGCAAGACCTTTCAAGTTGAGAACGATGTCAACAACATCTTCTGTAACTCCACGAATTGTTGAGAATTCGTGTGCAACGCCTGCAATTCTAAATGCGATTGGAGCTGCTCCTGGAAGAGATGAAAGAAGAGTTCTTCTCATGCAGTTTCCAAGTGTGATTCCATAGCCCTTTTCAAGTGGTTCAACAACAAATCTTGCAAATTGTCCACCATCTGTTTCTTCACAAGTGATTCTTGGCTTTTCCATTTCCATCATAAATAAATTCCCCCTATTTATTATCTTGAATACAATTCAACGATAAGTTGTTCCTTGATGTCTGTGTCAATATCTTCTCTTTCAGGAAGAGCAAGGATCTTTCCTGTCAAGTTTTCTGTGTTAAATTCAAGCCATTTTGGCATTACAATCTTCATTCCTTTGAGATCTTTAAACATTTCAAGTTCTTGTTTGTTCTCTTTCACGGAAATCACATCACCAACTTTAACTCTGTATGATGCGATTGTAACGCGTTTTCCATTAACACAAATGTGTCCATGGTTTACGATTTGACGGCACTCGGCTCTTGAAGATCCGATTCCCATACGATAAACAACATTGTCAAGTCTTCTTTCAATGAGTGACAACATTGTTGCACCCGTAACACCTTTTGATTTTACGGCATCATCATAATATCTTTGGAATTGTTTTTCCAAAATGCCATACATTCTTTTTACTTTTTGCTTTTCACGAAGTTGAAGTCCGTATTCTGTAACTCTTTTTCTTGAAGCACCATGTTGTCCAGGGATAACTGGTCTTCTTTCCAATGCACATTTCTTTGTTGTACATCTTTCACCTTTAAGGAAAAGTTTACGTCCTTCACGTCTACATTGACGGCAATCTGGTTCAATAGTTCTTGCCATTTTTCATCTCTCCTTTTAAATTCTTCTTCTCTTTGGAGGTCTGCAACCGTTGTGCGCGATTGGAGAAACATCCTTAATAAGTGTAACTTGGAAACCAAGTGTTGAAAGACAACGGATTGCGTTCTCTCTGCCATTTCCTGGTCCCTTTACATAAACTTCAACTGATTTCATACCATTGTTGAGTGCAACTTTTCCTGCCTCTTCAACACAAGTTTGTGCTGCAAATGGTGTGCTCTTCTTTGAGCCTTTGAGTCCAAGTCTTCCAGATGAGCAAGAAGAAATCACATTTCCTTCCATGTCTGTAAACACGATAAGGTTGTTGTTGAAAGAGGTTGTGATATGACATTGCCCCTTGTCAATATTTCTGCTAACTCTTTTTCTTGTCTTTGCGACTTTCTTTTTAGCATCTGTTTTCTTTACGTTTGCCATAATTCACCTCTTACTTACCTTTCTTTGAGCTTCCGCTAACAATTCTCTTTGGACCTTTTCTTGTCCTTGCATTGTTTTTCGTGCTTTGTCCACGAACTGGAAGTCCTTTTCTGTGACGAATGCCACGATAGCATCCAATTTCATTAAGTTTTTTGATATTCAAACTTACTTTTGATTTAAGTTCACCTTCAACAATGAGGTTGTGTTCAATATAGTTACGAAGTTGTGCAACTTGATCTTCTGTCAAATCTTTCACACGTGTGTCAAGAGAAAGTCCTGTCGCTTCGCAAATATCACGTGCAGTTTTAACACCAATTCCATAAATGTAAGTCAAACCATATTCCAATCTCTTTTCTCTTGGAAGGTCAACACCAGCAATTCTTGCCATTTAATTATTCTCCTTTTTAACCTTGTGTTTGTTTATGTTTTGCACTCTTTGGGCAAATAACCATAACTTTTCCGTTTCTTTTGATAACTTTACATTGGTCACACATTGGTTTAACCGATGCTCTTACTTTCATAATTTGCTCCTTTTTAACCTTTGTCTCTCCAAGTAATTCTACCTTTTGAGAGATCATACGGACTCATTTCAATTTTAACTTTGTCTCCTTCAATAATTCTGATGAAATTTTGACGAAGTTTTCCAGAAATATATGCTGTGATAACATGGCCATTTGACAATGTGACTTTAAACGTCATACTTGGCAACACTTCTGTTACAACACCTTCAAATTCAATTACATCTTGCTTTGACATACAGACTCCTTTAAAATTTTTCTGATTTCCGCATTAACATTTTGCTGTCCAGATTCAAGTTTTTTGATATCAAACTCAATTTTTGAAGCCTTCTGAACATGTTTTAGGCTTTTCTTTTTCGGTTTGTTTAGTTGCAGTCGTTTGCCGTCAACCAAGTAACAATATTTTGTATCACGACTCAAAACAACAAATTTTTGTCCCCTTTCTTTACCAGCTGTGGCTGTGACAATGTCACCTTTTTTGATGTTCATCATCTTTCTCCAAAGTTAACACTTCAAGTCCACTTCTCGTAAAGAGAACTGTGTTTTCATAATGGGCACTAGGTCGCTTATCACGAGTAACAACTCCCCATCCGTCATTTAGCAACCAAATTTCTTTCTTTCCAGCATTGATCATAGGTTCAATAGCCAAACAAACATTTTCCTTGATCTCTGGACCATCTGTCTCTTTGCCGAAATTCAATACTGATGGTGCTTCATGCATCTTACGACCTATGCCATGTCCACAAAGTTCACGGACAACCGAGAATCCGTTGTTCTCTGCGTGAGTTTGCACTGCATGAGAAATTTTTCCAATACGATCTCCAATTCGTACATTTTCAATTCCCTTGAAAAAGCACTCTTTTGTGACATCAATCAGCTTTTGTTTCTCTGCCGAAATCTCACCGACTGGATAAGTCCTTGCCGCGTCTCCATGATAGCCTTTGTAAGCAACAACAATGTCAACGCTGACAATATCGCCTTCCTTCAACACTATGTCTTTGCTTGGAATTCCATGTACAACCATTTCATTGACTGAAATGCATGTTGCCGCTGGGTATCCTTCATAACCAAGACAAGCAGGAAAACCACCACTTTCAATTATAAACTTTTCAATTGCCTTGTCAAGATCGTATGTGGAAATTCCCGGTCTGATTTGTGTTTTTGCAAACACAAGTGCATCACGAGTGATTTCACACGCTTTCCTGATTAAAACAATTTCGTTAGGAGTTTTTTGAATCACTTCTTCCCCTCCAAAAAGTTTTTCACAGACTCAAATGTTGCATCAGCAGTTTTCCCACCATCAACAACAAATAGTCTATCAGCGTAGAAGTTTATGAGTGGTGTCGTCATATTTTCATAAACTTCCAGACGATTGTTTAACGTTTCCAAATTATCGTCATCTCTTTGGAAAAGTGGTGAACCACACTTTTGACAAGTGCTTTCTGAATAGGTTGAAGTGTTGTAAATCTCACCACATTTACTACATATTCTTCTTCCTAAACAACGACGTTTGATAATTTCAAACGGAACGTCCAACTGAATTACTGCGCCAACTTTTGCAATCTTTTCAAGTTCCTCTGCTTGTGCAAGAGTTCTTGGAAACCCATCAAAAACAACTCCTTTTTTGCAGTCTTTTTGTGCGAGCCTTTCTTTCAACATTGTGATTGTGACGCTGTCTGGAACCAACTGACCTTGATCAATATATTTCTTTGCCAAAACACCAACTTTTGTTTGGTTTTTTATGTTTTCTCTAAACAAATCTCCTGTGGAAATTTGAACAAAACCAAAATCCGAAACAAGTTTTTTAGCCAAAGTACCTTTGCCTGAAAATGGTGCTCCGAGCAAAATTATATTCATCAGTCGCCTCCTTTTTTGATTCTTTTTGTGGAAGGAGCAATGCTCCCTCCGATCAATCCAAGAATCCTTTATAGTTTCTCATCAAGAGTTGCGCTTGCAAACCTTTGTCGAATTCAAGAGCAACAGAAACCATAATCATAAGTCCTGTTGTGCTGAATGCACTTACAAGAGATGTGATAATAATGTCGTTTGGAACAGCCTTGAAGACCAAACTTGGAATAAGAGCAATAATTGCAAGGAAGAAAGCACTGAAAAGTGTGATTCTTCTTGAAATCTTTCTCAAATGTTCGCTTGTTGGTTTTCCTGGTCTAATACCTGGAATAAATCCACCTTGTTGTTGCAATCTTCTGCTGATATCATCTGTGTCAAATGAAATTTGAGCATAGAAGAATGCAAATGCAAAGATGAGTGCAGCCAAGAGTACAATATATACCCATGAGCCTGTTCCAAGATATGTTTGATACCAATAGTATGCATTTGAATTTGGCCAGAAAATGCTCATAACAAGCTGTGGCAATGTCAAGAGTGATGAAGCAAAGATAATTGGCATAACCCCAGAAGCATTAAGCTTGATTGGGATGAATGTGTCTTGCCCACCATACATTTTGTTTCCTCTGATTTGTTTTGCATATTTAACTTGAACACGTCTTTCGGACAAATCCATAAACACGATGAAGCCAAACACCAAAACCAAAGCAACAAGATACATAATAATTGACCAAAGTCCATCCAAATTGCTCAATGTGATTTGTTTGATTGCAGCAGCAATTCCTGATCCTGCTGATGAAATAATACCAACAAAAATCAAGAGGCTCATGCCGTTTCCAATTCCAACTTGTGTGATTTTTTCACCAAGCCAAACAGTAAACATTGCACCTGCTGTGAGAATAACAACAATTCCTGCGGCGATAAGCCATGTTGGAAGGTTGAGATATCCTGCTTGAATGTATCCTTTATATGAAATAACGATACCAATTGATTGTGCCAGTGCCAACACAAGTGCAGCGACACGTGTGTAGAAACTGATTTTTCTTCTTCCATCTTCTCCTTGTCTTGAAAGATTTTGAAGAGATGGGATTGCAACCGTCAAAAGTTGAATAACAATCGATGCGGTGATGTAAGGCGAAACACCCAAAGCCAAAATTGATCCATTTGACAACGCATCACCAGACAACATATTCATCAATGAAAAGAATGTTGTTCCTTCATTTGAACCTGCCATTGCACCTTTGAGGTTGAAACCTGGACAAATCAATGCACAACCAACTCTGTAAAGGACCAAAAGTCCCAAAGTTATGAGAATTTTCTTCCTTACATCTTTGATTTTGAAGGCATTTGCGAGAGTTTTAAACATAACTTACTCCTTGTAAATGATTTTTTACTATTCAAGAACAACTTTTCCGCCAGCTTTTTCAACTTTTTCAATAGCTGCTTTTGTTGCTTTTGCTGCATGAATTGTAAGAGGTTTTGTCAATGTGCCATTTCCAAGAACTTTAAGTCCATATGGTGCACGTTTTCCAACAACTCTGTATTCATACAAAAGTTCTTCTGTGATTTCTGCATTTGCTTCAAAAATTTCAAGGTCTCCAACATTGATTGTTGAATACACTTTCTTATAGTTGTAGTTGTTAAATCCACGAATTGGAACTTTTCTGATAAGTGGGATGTTTCCGCCTTCAAATCCAGCTTTCACTCCGCCACCACTTCTGGCCCATTGACCTTTGTGGCCCTTTCCAGAAGTTTTGCCAATTCCCGATCCAATACCACGACCAATTCTTACCTTTTTGGTTGTAGAACCTTCTGCTGGTTTAAGATTTTCTATTTTCATACAATCTCTCCTTATTCTTCAACCACTTCAACCAAGTGTCTTACATGGAACAAACTTCCACGAATACTTGCATTGTCTGGTAAAATTCTTGTTTGGTTAAGTTTCTTGAATCCAAGTGCTTTGATAATTTCACTTTGATGTTTGTTGAACCCAATTGCACTTCTAACCCAAGTTACTTTCAATGTTTTTTGTTTACTCATGTCGCCCTCCGATTAAATCTCTTCTGGCTGTTTGCCACGACGAGCTGCGATTTCTTCTCTTGTTTTAAGAGTAAGAAGCCCATTGATTGTTGCACGAACAACGTTGATTCTGTTTGTTGATCCGTGAATCTTTGTAACAATATTGTGTACTCCAGCAACTTCCAAAACTGCTCTGGCAGCACCACCGGCAATAACTCCATGACCTTCTTCTGCTGGAAGCATAAGAATGTTTGTTGAGCTGAATTTTCCAACCGTTTCGTGTGGAATTGTTCCGTTCACAACAGGAATTTTTCTCATTGCTTTTTTTGCAACAACTGTTGCTTTGTCAATAGCATTTGGAACTTCATTAGCTTTGCCAATTCCCATTCCAACGTTGCCCTTGCCGTCTCCGATGACAACAAGTGCAGAGAAACGCATGGTTCTACCACCCTTAACAACCTTTGTAACACGACGAACATGAACAAGTCTCTTGTCCATTCCATCGTCAACTCTTACAGGTTTTTCACGACGGCTGTTTTGTGGTCTTTTGCTTTTTTCATTTTTTACAACTTCTTCTGCCATACCTTCCTCCTAAAACTCAAGTCCTGATGATCTTGCACCATCAGCAACTGCTTGAACTCTACCTGTGTAGATATATCCGCCTCTGTCAAACACTACAACGGAAATACCTTGTGCTTTTGCACGCTTGCCAACAACTTCGCCAACAATTCTTGCTGTTTCAGTTTTTGACTTTCCTTTGATAAGACCTTTAACTTCTTTATCAAGAGTTGATGCAGAAGCAAGAGTTTTTCCGTTAGCATCATCAATAACTTGAGCATAGATATTGTTCAAACTTCTGTAAACGTTAAGTCTTGGTCTTTCAGCAGTTCCAACAACGATTTTTCTAACTCTTTTATGACGAACAATTCTGTCTTTGTTCTTGTCTTTAACAGTAATCATTTTCTACTCTCCTTTATCTTACTTCTTGCCCTTTGCGGCCTTACCAACTTTTCTTACAAGTTGTTCACCTTCAACATGGATTCCGTATCCATGATATGGTTCGTATGGACGTTTTGCTCTAACCATAGCGCAGAATTGTCCAACTCTTTGCTTGTCAATTCCAGAAACAATAACTTCTGTAACTGATGCACATGTAACTTTGAGGTCTGCTGGAATTACAACTTCAACTTGGTGAGATACTCCCAAGCTCATAACAAGTTTGTTTCCAACAACTTGCGCTTTGTAACCAACTCCTGCAATAACAAGTTTCTTTTCCCAGCCCTTTGAAACACCAATAACCATGTTGTTTACAAGTGCTCTTGCAAGACCTTGTTTTGCATTGTATTCTGGTTTGTCAAAAGTAAAGTGAACTTCGCCATCTCTTACTTCTGTTTTAACATTTCTGTCAATAACTTGTTCAAGTGTTCCTTTTGGTCCAGAAACAACAACTTTGTCTCCTTCTCTTGAAAAGTTTACACCGGATGCAAGTTTTATTGGTTTATTTCCTATTCTTGACATGACAAACCTCCTACCATACATAAGCGAGGACTTCGCCACCAACATTCAATGATCTTGCAACTCTATCAGTTACAATACCTTTGTTTGTTGAGATGATTGCGATTCCAAGTCCGCTTATAACTTTTGGAAGATTATCCTTGTCAGAATAAATACGAAGTCCAGGTTTTGAAATTCTCTTCAATCCTTGGATCACGCTTTGTCCGTTTTCATCATATTTGAGTGTTACTTCAACATTTTTGAAAGAACCAGCGTCAACAAGTTTGTATTCTGCAATATATCCCTCTTCCAAGAGAATTCTTGCTATTTCTAATTTTTCTTTTGATGCAGGAATTTCAACGGTCTTATGTTTTGCATTGATAGCATTACGAAGACGAGTCAACATATCTGCGATTGGGTCTGTAATAAACATAATTCCCTCCTTACCAACTTGACTTTTTCACGCCAGGAATTTCCCCGCGATTAGCCATTTCTCTAAAACAAATTCTGCAAATGCCATATTTACGAAGCACTGCGTGTGGTCTTCCACAGATAGAACAACGAGTGTATGCTCTTGATTGATATTTTGGTGTTCTCTTTGCTTTTGCAATTAATGATTTCTTTGCCATAAATCCTCCTATCTCGCGAAAGGCAACCCAAGTGCCTTCAAAAGTGCTTTTGCTTCTGCATCAGTCTTGGCAGTTGTGATGAAAGCCACATCAAGACCTCTGATTTTTTCCACTTTATCATAAGAGATTTCTGGGAAAACAAGTTGTTCTTTAATTCCCATTGAATAATTGCCCTTGCCATCAAAAGATTTGTCGGAAACTCCTCTAAAATCTCTCACTCTTGGCAAAGCAATTGCAACGAGTTTATCAAAGAATTCATACATTCTTTTCCCACGAAGTGTAACTTTGGCACCAATCTTCATGCCAGCTCTAACTTTGAAGTTTGAGATAGCTTTTTTAGCTTTGGTTGCAACTGGTTTTTGGCCAGCAATAAGTGTCAATTCATCTACAGCTGTGTTGAAGCTTTTTGAATTGTCTTTAACATCTCCAAGTCCCATGTTGAGAACAATCTTAACAAGTTTTGGAACTTCGTTTACGTTTTTGTATCCAAACTCTTTTGTAAGTTCTGGAACAATTTCTTCTTTATAACGTTTTGCTGTTTGATTTTGTTCGTTCATCTTCATCACCCTTATTCTGTTTTAGCTGAAGCTGATTTTTTCGACTTTTGTGTTGCAGTTTTTGTGGTTTTTGGTGCAGCTTTTGCTGTTTTTGCAGGTGCTGTTTCAACATTTTCCACTTTTTCTGCTTTTGGTGTGCTCTTTTTTGCTTCTTTCTTCACTGCTTTCGCAAATTCTTTGTCAAGAGAAGCTCCGCATTTTTTACATACTCTAACTTTCTTGCCATCAATCACGTTGTGAGCAACTCTTGTAGCTTTTCCACAAGCTGGACAAACTACCATAAGATTTGAAGCTTCAACAGGAGCATTTTTCTTTACAATTTGACTTTTTTCGTCTTGTTTTCTTGCTTTTTGATGCTTTGTAACAATGTTTACTCCATCAACTAAAACTCTGTTATTTTCACGAGAAACTTCTGTTACTTTGCCTGATTTTCCTTTTTCTTTTCCGGCAATCACAACAACCGTGTCGCCTTTTTTAATTGTCATGCTCATTTAACAATTTTCTCCTTTTAAATAACTTCTGGAGCAAGAGAAATAATTTTCATATATCCTTTGTCACGAAGCTCTCTTGCAATAGGTCCAAACACACGTGTTCCCTTTGGTTGTTTTTGGTTATCAATGATAACTGCTGCATTGTCGTCAAAGCGGATATGAGAACCATCAGCTCTGTTCAAACCTTTTGTTGTTCTAACAATAACTGCTTTCACAACATCACCTTTCTTTACGCTTCCACCAGGAATAGCTTTCTTCACAGAAGCAACAATAACATCCCCGATGTTTCCGCTTCTTCTGAAAGATCCACCAAGAACTCTGATACACATAAGTTCTTTTGCACCCGTGTTGTCAGCAACTTTAAGTCTTGTTTGAGGTTGTACCATAATCCACCTTCCTTATTTAGCTTTCTCAACGATTTTTACAACTCTGTGGTATTTATCTTTTGAAAGTGGACGTGTTTCCATAATGAGAACTACGTCGCCAACACCACATTCGTTCTTTTCATCGTGTGCTTTGAATTTCTTTGATTTTTGTACGACTTTTCCGATTCTGGAGTCTTTAACTCTGTAAACAACTTTCACAACAACGGTTTTGTCCATGCTTGCGCTAACAACTTCACCTTGTCTTGTGTTTCTGAAATTTCTATCTTCCATTGTTATTTCCTCCATTTGCAATTTCTTGTGCTCTAATGGCTGTTTGAACTCTTGCAATTTCTCTTCTCACATTTCTGATTGCGAGTGGGTTTGCAAGATTTCTTGTAGCATTTGAAAAACGAAGATTAAAGAGTTCTGTTTTAAGTTCTTTAAGTCTTGCATTCAATTGTTCCAAGTTTAAAGTTTTGATTTCTTCATTCTTCATTATTCTTCACCGCCTTCTACGACAGCAATTTCTTCTTTCTTAATGAATTTTGTTTTGCATGGAAGCTTGTTTCCAGCAAGTCTCAAAGCTTCTCTTGCTGTTGCTTCTTCAACACCTTCAATTTCAAAAAGAACTCTGCCAGGTTTTACCACTGCAACCCAGAATTCTGGATTTCCTTTTCCGGAACCCATACGAGTGTCAGCTGGTTTCTTTGTTACAGGCTTGTCTGGGAAAATCTTGATCCAAACTTTTCCACCACGTTTGATATATCTCGTAAGAGCAATACGTGCAGCTTCAATTTGGTTTGATTTGATCCAGCAAGGTTCAAGTGCCACGATACCAAATGAACCATAAGCAAGAGTGTTTCCTCTCAATGCTTTACCTTTCATTCTGCCTCTTTGCACTTTTCTTCTTTTAACTCTTTTAGGCATTAACATTGTTCTTGTCCTCCTTTATGGATTGTTTGGACAAAATCTCGCCCTTGTAGATCCAGCATTTGATTCCAAGTTTTCCATAGTTTGTGTATGCTGCTGTTTCTGCATAATCAATGTCAGCACGAAGAGTGTGAAGTGGAAGAGATCCTTCCATATACTTCTCTGTTCTGCCCATTGTGTTTGCTCCATCAATAACACCACTAACTTGAACTTTGCAACCTTTTGCCCCAGCTTTCATAACTCTTTGCATAGCTTGCTTCAAAGCTCTTCTCCATGCAACACGTTTTTCAAGTTGTTGAGCAATGCTTTCTGCAACAAGTGTTGCATCAAGATCTGGTCTTTTTACCTCTTTAACATTCAAAACAAGATTTTTCACTGGACGAACAAGTTTGTTGAGTTCTTTTTTGATTTGTTCGATTCCTGCACCCTTTTGACCAATGATCATACCAGGTTTTCCTGTGTAAATGTCAATTGTAAGTTTGTTTTCTGTTCTAAAAATACCAACCTGTGCAATCCCTGCGGCTGTGTATTTTTTCTTAAAGAATTCTCTGATATCATGATCTTCTTTAAGATTTGCGGCAAAATTTTGCTTGTTGGCATACCATGTTGATTGCCAATCTTTGTTAATTCCAATTCTCAATCCTATTGGGTTAACTTTTTGTCCCATTATTTTGCCTCCTTCAACTCGTCAAGTTTGATTGTGATATGACAAGTTTTTTTCAAAATTCTGTCGGCTCTTCCTCTTGCTCTGAAAGCAATTCTCTTCATAAGTGAGCCGGAAGTTGCATAACATTCTGCAACATAAAGATTGTCAGCAGCAAGACCTTTGTTGTTTTCAGCATTTGCAATAGCACTCTTCAAAACTTTCAAAGCTTCTGCAGCACCTGTATGTGGCATATATGTCAAGATAGCAACTGCATCATTAACTTTCTTTCCTCTGATGTTGTCAAGAACAATTCTTACTTTTGATGAACTCATACGAATGTTTTTTGCAACAGCATATGGACGATTGTCTTTGTTTGCGGCTCTTTTTTCAGCCTTTTGTCTAATTCTTGTAGCCATTTTTCATCTCCCTAGTTCATTTTTGCGGCTTTCTTTTGTCCCGCATGACCTTTGAATGTTCTTGTCAAAGAGAATTCGCCAAGCTTATGTCCAACCATGTCAGCTGTGACATAAACAGGAATGTGTTTTTTACCATTATGAACAGCAAATGTAAATCCAACGAATTCTGGATAGATTGTGGATGTTCTTGACCATGTTTTAATAGGTTTCTTTACACCACTTTCTGCCATTTCGTTAACTTTTTTCAAAAGTCTTGGACTAACATAAGGTTTTTTCATTTCTTTACTCATTGAAGCGTCCTCCCTTAGTTAACTCTCTTAACCATCAATCGGTTAGATCTGTTTTTCTTCTTTCTTGTCTTCAAGCCAAGAGCTGGTTTGCCCCATGGTGTCACAGGTGACTTCATACCAACAGGACTCTTTCCTTCACCACCACCATGTGGGTGATCGTTAGGGTTCATAACAACACCACGAACTGATGGACGAATTCCCATATGTCTCTTTCTTCCAGCTTTTCCAAGAGAAACAAGTTCGTGATCAAGATTTCCAACTGTTCCAATTGTTGCACGGCATGTGAGAAGAACTTTTCTCATTTCCCCAGAAGGCAATTTGATTGTTGCATATTTGCCCTCTTTTGCAACAAGTTGTGTTTCTGCACCAGCAGAACGAGCAAGTTGTCCACCTTTCTTTGGTTCAAGTTCAATATTGTGAATAAGTGAACCAACAGGAATGTCTGAAAGTGGAAGGTTGTTTCCAACTCTGATTTCAACACCAGCACCACTCATCAAAACATCTCCAACTTTAAGTCCAACAGGAGCAATAATGTATCTCTTTTCTCCATCTTTGTATGAAAGGAGTGCAATATATGCTGTTCTGTTTGGATCATATTCAATTGCAACAACCCTTGCAGGAATGTTGTCTTTGTTTCTTTTGAAGTCGATAATACGATACTTCTGTCTGTTTCCACCACCTTGGTGTCTTACAGTAACTTTTCCCTGTGCATTTCTTCCAGCATGTTTTTTCTTAACAGCAAGGAGAGATTTTTCAGGTTCTTTCTTTGTCAATTCTTCTGTGGAGAGTTTTGAGTAAAATCTTCTTCCAGCAGAAGTTGGATTACTTTTTATAATAGCCATTTTCTCCTCCTATTAAGATAAGCTTTCGAAGAATGCGATTGGTTTTGACTTTTCAGTAAGTGTCACGATTGCTTTTTTGTAATCGCTTGTTCTACCAATTGTTCTTCCTTGCTTTGTGTTTTGAGACTTTTTGTGCCCCTTAACAACAATTGTGTTTACTTTTGCAACTTCAACATTGAACATTTCTTCAACCGCTTGTGCAATTTCAACCTTGTTTGACTTTTTATTTACAACAAAGCTGTAAATTTTGTTTTGAATCCCACTATAACTTTTTTCAGTGAGGATTGGTCTGATAATAACTTCGTTAGCTTCCATTATGCGTTAGCCTCCTCGAGATATTTCACAGCAGCCTCTGTCAAAACAACATTCTTGTTTGCAACAACTTCATAAACATTGAGAAGTTCAACGCTAACTGCTTCAAGATTTTCAATGTTTGCAACAGCTCTCAATTCTTTTTCAGTGTTTGCTGTTGAAACAACCAAAACTGAACCATTAAACTTAAATGCATCCAAAAATCTTTGTGCGTCTTTCGTTTTTGCACTTGCAATTTCAAATTTGTCCAAAACAACAAGTTCTTTTTGTGCAAGTTTTTGACTCAATGCTGACAAGAGTGCTGTGCGCTTTGCCTGCTTGTTTACTTTCTTTGAAAAGTCTCTTGGCTTTGGAGCAAACACAACTCCACCACCAATGAATTGTGGTCCTTTTGTTGAACCTTGTCTTGCTCTACCTGTACCCTTTTGTCTGTAAGGTTTTGCAGAGTGTCCTCTCACTTCACTTCTTGTAAGTGTGCTTTTGTTTCCTTGTCTTTGGTTTGCATTGTAAGCAACAACAACTTCGTGAATGAGGGCTTCGTTATATTCAACACCGAAGACTTCGTTTTTGAGTTGAACTGATCCAACTTCTTCGGCATTCATGTTATAAACTTTAACCTTTGCCATTTCGCCTCTCCTTATTTGCTAACCTTTACAGTTTCTCTGATTGTAAGGATAGAACCTTTTGCGCCAGGAACATTGCCCTTTACCAAAAGCAAGTTTCTTTCAGCGTCGACTTTAACAATTTCCAAATTTTGGATGGTAACTTGTTCGTTGCCATATTCACCAGGCATGTGTTTGTTTTTGAAAACACGTGATGGTGTTGAGTTGGCACTCATAGAACCAACTTCTCTGTGAACAGGTCCTGTTCCGTGTGTCATCTTCAATCTGTGTTGATTCCATCTTTTGATAACGCCAGTAAAACCATGTCCCTTTGTGATGCCGATAACATCAACCTTGTCGCCAGCTGCAAATGTGTCAGCTGTCACAACTGCTCCAACTTCAAGTTCAAGAGGAAATTCTCTCAAAACTTTGTGTGGCTCAACTTTTGCCTTGTCATAAATTCCCTTTTGTGGTTTTGTGACATTTTTTGTTTGCTTTTCAAAAGCACAAACAACTGCATTGTAGCCATCAACTTCTGTTGTCTTCTTTTGCACAACTGTCATAGGACCAGCCTCAACAACAGTCACAGGTATCACCAAGCCATCTTCAGTAAAGACTTGTGTCATACCAAGTTTTTTGCCTAATATTGCTTTCACTTTTCTTTACCTCCTACAGCTTGATATTAATCTCAACACCTGCAGGCAATTCTAACTTCATAAGAGCATCAATAGCCTTTGAGCTTGGATTGTAAATATCAATAAGTCTTTTGTGGGTTTTGCTTTCAAATTGTTCTCTACTATCTTTGTATTTGTGTGGAGAACGGATAACTGTTACCACTTCTCTGTCTGTTGGAAGTGGAATTGGGCCAGAAACTTTTGCACCATTTTTGCCAGCAGTGTCAATAATTCTTTTGCATGCTTCATCAATGAGTGTGTGTTCATAGGCTCTCAATTTAATTCTCATTTTTTGTGTTGCCATTTATTTCTTCATACCTCCTGTAATAGCAATTCCGAATGTTGCATTTTTTCAACGGATACTATGCTCTACTTGTGCAAAATCATTTCCCACATCAATTTTTTGCACTTCCGAACACGATGCCGTGTGTGTCATGCTGTTTGACTTAAAAAAATGTCATTTCGGTCGCCCCGGCTCGTTGGCCAAGACTTGGTCCATGCAAACTCTCTGCTCACTGCTTGATAAGTGTCAGTAACCTTGCATTTCGTCCCTTAATAACAGCACTTACATTATAGCAGACGCCATTTTTTTTGTCAACACTTTTCAATAAGAAAACACAATATTTTATAAAATATTTTATATATAATATGTAGCGCTTTTCAAAACAAGAAAAGTGTGCTAAAATAAAACATATCGGAGTGTGGTGCAGTGGTAGCACGCATGGTTCGGGACCATGAGGTCGCAAGTTCAATTCCTGCCACTCCGACCAAGAAAAAAAAGACCTACAAAATTGTAGGTCTTTTTATCACTATGGCTCCGGAGAGAGGGTTCGAACCTCCGACCTTGCGGTTAACAGCCGCCTGCTCCACCGCTGAGCTACTCCGGATCATTTATTTGTGACTTGCTTATTTTATCAAATCACACATATTATGTCAACATTTTTTTGAAAAATAACACACTTTCATGAATTATTTTTGTTTCAAATCGTCACAGGTGATGTTGATAAGTCCTTGTAAATATTCAACATCATCAACATTTTCAACCAAATACATTGGTTTTGCTTTTTCATAAGGAATTTCTTCGGAGAGTGCATATTTTTTGTTTGAATTTGTCTTTTTAATCAAAAATCTATCATCATAAATGCCACCGAATAAAATCCCGTTGCAATACAACAAAAACTCTCCCATCATCGGCTTACATAAGATGTTTTCCAAGCCTCTCAATTGTTCCAATATGAAGTCTTTAAACTCTTTTGAAGATGCCATTTTGTTTCCCTTACAACATAATTGTACCATATACAAAACAAAAAACCAACCTCATGCGGTTGGTTTAATGGCTAACCAGCAGTGTTCTTTGATTTTTGTAAAAAAAATCAGCACAACTTCAACGGCCGGGACAGCTTTCCCGGCGAGCCGGGATGACAATAAATAAAAGAAAAAACTCACCTCGTGCGGTGAGTTTCATCATTAACCAGCAGTGTTCTATTTTCCCGGCTCGTTACCAAGCAAGTATTTTCGACGATGAGAAGCTTAACTTCTGTGTTCGGGATGGGAACAGGTGGGACCTTCTCTCTATCTCCACTGGTTATGGTATAATAACACATTTCTGTGAAATTATCAAGTAAATTTGAATATTGCCATATAAATTTGAAAAAGGAGGATAGGGATGACAATATTCAATCAGAGCAAGTTCTCTGACAACTACATACTTTGAAGGAAGCTTAAATACTTAAATCCGTGATTAAGCCCTCGACCTATTAGTATCGCTCAGCTCAATGCATTACTGCACTTACACATGCGACCTATCAACCTTGTGGTCTGCAAGGGGTCTTACTAACTTATGTTATGGGATATCTCATCTTGAGGCAAGTTTCACGCTTAGATGCTTTCAGCGTTTATCTCAACCGCACATAGCTACCCAGCTGTGCCACTGGCGTGACAACTGGTGCACCATCGGTGCGTTCACTCCGGTCCTCTCGTACTA
>Ga0310786_10001758_pt1 | contig 34575 bp, 29 predicted proteins | sample AusTroGonzalo_MG_FD_203881 | JGI IMG/M metagenome (GOLD analysis project Ga0310786, IMG submission 203881) | Bovine rumen microbial communities from tropical cattle in Woodstock, Queensland, Australia - Gonzalo_03 (v2) (version 2) | ecosystem: Host-associated > Mammals > Digestive system >... | reverse complement strand
TTAACAAAAGAAGCTTAAAAGGATATATAAAGATGAGACGCGAAGAAAAATCAGATTTGATTTCAGCGTTGCAGTCGTCCTTGAAAGAAGCAGACGGTGTTTTCGTTATTGAAAACCATGGTTTGACAGTGAAAGAAATGGAAGCCTTGCGTAATGAATTACGTCCATTGGTTTCTACATTCAAAGTTGTTAAAAACCGTTTGATGAAATTGGCGTTGAAAGACACAAATTTCGAAGCTGTATCCGACTTGATGAAACGTCCAACAGCTGTTGCAGTTGCAACAGATGCTTTGGCTGTTACAAAAGTATTGGCAAAATTTGCTGAAGAACATCAGAATTTGACAATTCTTGGTGGTAAAATGGATGCAGAACTTCTGGATGTGAACGGCGTTGTGCAATTATCCAAGCTTCCATCCTTGCTGGAAATTCGTGGTACTATCGCACGTATATTGGTAGAACCGGCTTCACGTTTAGCACGTGTTTCAGCAGAGTATGGAAAAAAACAAAATTAATAAAAACTCATAAGGAGTACTAAAATGGCAGATATTCAAAAAATAGTTGAAGAATTGTCAAAATTGACTGTTCAAGAAGCAGTTGAATTATCAAAAGCATTGGAAGAAACATGGGGCGTAAGCGCTGCTGCTGCAGTTGCAGTTGCTGCTGGTCCTGCTGCTGGTGCTGCAGCTGAAGAAAAAACAGAATTTGATGTTGTGTTGGCAGAAGCTGGTGCAAACAAATTGGCTGTTATCAAAGCTGTTAAAGACATCACTGGTTTAGGTTTGGCTGAAGCAAAAGCTTTGGTTGAATCTGCTCCAAAGGCTGTTAAAGAAGCAGTTGCTAAAGATGAAGCTGAAAAAATGAAAGCTACATTGGAAGCAGCTGGTGCAAAAGTAGAAATGAAATAATTTCTATTTTTACCGAAATCGCAAGATTTCGTAATAATTGCAGAAATGCAATTTCCGCCGCCCGCTGAAGATGTAAAAATCTACGGCGGGCACACAGGCGTAAAAAGGTTTTATACTTTTTTCGTTTGCAAAATACAGATAAAAGACAAATAAAAAGGATTCAGAAAATGGCAGTTATCCAGAAACTTAGAAAATCTTTTGGTAAAAGTTTTTTGCAAACTCCGCTTCCTGATTTGGTTGAAATTCAGTACAATTCTTACAAAGATTTCTTACAGGCTGATGTAGCCCCAGAAAACAGAAAAAATATCGGGCTGCAAAATGTATTCAAATCTATGTTCCCAATTAAAGACTATGCGGGAATTGCAGATTTGGAGTTCATTGAATATACATTGGATAAACCTGTATACAATGTTCACGAATGTATGCTGCGTAATTTAACTTACTCCAGCAAACTGAAATTGAAGCTGAGATTGATTTTATGGGATATCGCAGAAGATGGTAAAAAATCTTTGCGTGATATCAAAGAACAAGAAATATTTATGGGCGATGTTCCTTTAATGACAGAACGAGGCAGTTTTATTGCCGCTGGTGTGGAACGTGTTGTCGTTTCACAAATGCACCGTGCCCAAGGTGTTGTGTTTGGTACAACAAAAGAAGCAAAAGTTGCTGGAAACCCAGAAACGTATACAGGACGTATAATTCCTGAACATGGTTCTTGGATTGATTTTGAAGAATCCAAAGGTATTATCTATGTTCGTATCGATCGCAGACGTAAAATACCTGCAACAGTGTTGTTGCGCTGTTTGCCTGCTGCTGCTGACGAAAAGAAATTTGCAGCAGATCCACGCAAACCAAACATTGCTGGTATGAGTGCCGAAGAAATTTTAGGTACTTTCTATAAACAGATCCCATTATCTTTTGATGGTAAATTGTGGGTTGGCGATACTGCTGTATTCGAAGGCTTGGATAAATATCGTTTGAATTATGATTTGATTAATCCAAAGGATAAAAAAGCCATGGCAAACAAAGGCGATCGTTTGAATGCAAAACGTTTGTCAAAGATTATGGCTACTTCCAAGAAATTCGGTATTGAACGTGATGCTTTGATTGGTGAATATTTGTTCGGTGCTGTTAAAAACGGTGAAGAAGTTTTGTTCCCAGAAGGCACAGAAATCACAGATGAAGTATTAAATGAAATCGAAAAATTAGGTGTAAAAAATATTTCTTTGATTTCAATCGACAATACAACAATTACATCACATATGCGCAATACTTTGGTTGCTGATAAAACCTCAAATCGTGAAGAAGCATTGATTGCAATTTATGATTTGGTTCGTCCAGGCGAACGTCCAACATTGGAAGCGGCAATCAATTTGTTCTTGCGTCAAGGTTTCGATCCAGCGTATTACGATTTGTCTGCGGTTGGTCGTTTCAAAATGAACAAACGCTTGAAAATCGATTCTGGCAAAAGACCTGAAGACGAACGTACATTGACCAAATCTGATTTCTTGGCAGTGTTAAAGACATTGACAAACATCATCGACCACAAAGATGTTATCGATGATATTGATAATTTGTCTAATCGTCGTGTTCGTGCAGTTGGTGAATTGTTTGAACAAACTTTCCGCAACGGAATGTTGCGTATCGAAAGGTTGGTTCGTGAAAGTTTAACTTCTCCAAATATTGCGACAATGCAACCACAAGATGTTATCAATGCAAAACCATTGATGTCTTTGGTTTCTGAATTCTTGGGAACTTCACAATTGTCACAATTTATGGATTCTTATAACCCATTGGCCGAAGTAGAACATAAACGTCTTATTTCTGCGTTGGGGCCTGGTGGATTAAACCGTGAACGTGCAGGCATCGACGTCCGCGACGTTCATCCAACACATTACGGAAGATTGTGCCCAATTCACACCCCAGAAGGTGCGAACATTGGTTTGATTTCTCACTTGTCTTCTTATGCACGTGTTAATCCATACGGATTTATTGAAACACCTTACTATGTTGTAAAGAACAGCAAAATTACCGAAGAAATGGTATATTTGACTGCTGATGAAGAATTGGGACACAAAATTGCCCAAGGAAACACCCCAACAACAGCATCTGGTGTCTTGGCAGAAGATATGGTTACCGCACGTGTTGACGGTGAATTTACAATGGTTCCAAAGGGCGAAATCGATTTAATCGACGTGGCGCCACGTCAGGTAGTATCTATTGCAACAGGTTTGATACCATTCGTTGCTAACGACGACGCTAACCGTGCATTGATGGGATCAAACATGCAACGTCAGGGTGTTCCATTAATGCGTGTTGAGGCACCATTAGTTGGTACAGGTATTGAACGTGAAGTTGCTCGTGATTCTCGTACAGGTAAAGTTGCAAAACACAGTGGTATTGTTGAATCTGTAGATGCAAATCGTATCGTGGTTAAGTGTATGAATTCACGTAATGTCGTGACAGGTGTTGATATTTACAACCTTGAAAAGTTCCAACGTTCTAACGGTGAAACTTTGGTTCATCAAAAACCATTGGTTCATGTAGGCGACAGAATTTCTGCGGGTGATATCATTGCCGATGGTTCTTCAATGAATTACGGTGAATTGGCTTTGGGTCGCAATGTATTGGTCGCTTTCGTTCCATGGCGTGGATATAACTACGAAGACGCTATCGTGATTTCTGAACGTATTTCACGTGATGATGTTTATACATCTATCAAAATTGTTGAAAAAGAAATCAAATTACGCGATACACAACTTGGACCAGAAAGCTTTACTAGAGACATTCCAAATGTTGGTGAAGAAGCACTGAAAAACTTGGATGAATCCGGTATTATCTATGTTGGTGCCCGCGTAAAACAAGGCGATATTTTGGTTGGACGTGTTTCACCTAAATCTGAAACATTGTTGACTCCAGAAGAAGCACTATTGCGTAACATCTTTGGTGAAAAAGCTTTGAATGTAAAAGATACTTCATTAAAGGTTGGTCCAAACGAAGAAGGAACAGTTATCGGTGTTAACGTCTTGACCAGACACGGTGTTAAAAAAGACGACAGAACACAAATGATTGAATTGCAAAAAATCGAAAAAATCAACAAAGATCGTGATGAAGAAACAGCGATTGTTGAAAACGGTTTTGCAGATCAAGTGTTCCAATTGGCTGAAAACGCAACTATCTCTGCAGGTACAGGCAGTTTGAAACCTTTTGTTGGTAAAAAATTGACAGCAGAAGTTTTCGAAGGTATCAGAGCATCTGATATGAAAAAATTGACTGTTTCCAACAAAGAAATTCAGGCAAAAATTGATGAATTGCGCGAACAACACTTAATCAAATTGAAAGATTTGAACGAACGCGCAGATGCTGAAATTGCAAAAGCAACAGAAAGCACATCTTTGGGTGCCGGCGTTTTGAAAGAAGTCAAAGTTTACATCGCGCACAAAATGAAATTACAGCCTGGTGATAAAATGGCTGGGCGTCACGGAAACAAAGGTATCGTATCCCGCGTTGTTCCAATCGAAGATATGCCACATATGGAAGATGGAACACCTGTCGATATCGTATTGAATCCTCTTGGTGTGCCAAGCCGTATGAACATCGGTCAGATATTCGAAACACACCTTGGTATGGCTGCACGTACATTGGGTCAGCAAATCGGCGAAGTTTTGGATGAAGTAAAACAAAAACGTGCCGTGACTGATGATTTGCGCACAATTATGGGCAAGATTTATGGTAAGTCTGTTGCTGAAAAACTTGAAAAAATGACAGACACAGATGTTCGTGCCCAAGCAGCATTGTTGCGTAACGGTGTACCAATGGCAACACCTACATTTGACGGTGCGACTCCAGAAGAAATTAAAGCAATGTTGAAATTGGCTAAATTACCAGAATCTGGACAATTCACATTGTATGATGGTGTTACAGGTGAAAAATTTGCCCGTCCAGTTACAGTTGGTGTAATGTACATGATGAAATTGCATCACTTGGTTGATGAAAAGATTCATGCTCGTTCAACTGGAAACTATTCTTTGGTCACACAACAACCATTGTCCGGAAAGGCACATATGGGTGGACAAAGACTTGGAGAAATGGAAGTTTGGGCATTGGAAGCACACGGTGCAGCTCACCTGTTGCGCGAAATGTTAACAGTCAAATCTGACGATATCGTCGGCAGAAATAAAATGTATGAAGCAATTATTTCTGGAAACAACGATATCCAAACAGGTACCCCAGAAGCATTTAACGTTTTGGTACGTGAATTGCGCGGACTTGGTTTGGCTTTAACACCAAAGAAAATTGATTAGTGGCCGGGCCTACGGGCGATTCTTTCGCCCGCCGGCCACAAGGCACTTTTAGTGACTTAAAAGGAGCAAAAACACATGACAAATATGTTGCAAAAGATATTTGGACAAATAGAAACCAAGGAACAGTTTGATGCTTTGCGTATTTCTATCGCGTCCCCAGAAGAAATTCTGTCTTGGTCGCATGGCGAAGTAAAAAAACCTGAAACAATCAACTATCATTCCTTGAAACCAGAAGCAGAAGGTTTGTTCTGTCAACAAATCTTTGGTCCTGTGAAAGATTACGAATGTGCATGCGGAAAATATAAACGTATTAAGTTCCGTGGTGTTGTTTGTGAACGTTGTGGTGTGGAAGTTGGTTCTTCTGCTGTTCGTCGTGAACGTATGGGACATATCAAATTAGCAATTCCTGTTGCACATACTTGGTTTTTACGCGAAGGTAAAATTGCCACTTTGTTGAACAATTTACCACAAAAGAAATTGGAACAAGTTATTTCTTATGATGCGTATATTGTGACAGAACCGGGCCTTACTAGTCTGAAACAATATGATGTTATCAGTGAAGATGAATATCAAGCTGCGGTTGAAGAATTCGGTGAAGATTCTTTCCATGTTGGTATTGGTGCCGAAGGTATCCGTTCCATTATCGCAAATCTTGATATGGGTGATGAAAGAACACGTTTACGTGCTGAATTGGCTGAAACAAAATCAGAAGCAAAACGCAAATCAATCATCAAACAATTGAAATTGGTTGAATCTTTCTTGGATTCCAAAACAGAACCACAATGGATGTTGCCTGATATTATTCCGGTAATCCCACCAGATATGCGTCCTTTGGTCACATTGGATGCGGGACATGTTGCAACATCTGATTTGAACGATTTGTATCGTCGTGTAATTATCCGTAATAATCGTTTGAAAAGATTTATGGAAATGCATGCACCTGAAATCATCGTTCGTAACGAAAAACGCATGTTGCAAGAAGCAGTAGATTCTTTGTTCGATAATGGACATAAAGCACGTCCAATGGTTTCTCAAAACCGTCGTCCATTGAAATCATTATCTGATTCATTGCGTGGTAAACAAGGTCGTTTCCGTATGAACATGTTGGGTAAACGTGTTGATTATTCTGGACGTAGTGTTATTACACCTGGACCAACACTTCGTATGCATCAAGTTGGTTTGCCGAAAACAATGGCTTTGGAATTGTTTAAACCATTTGTTTTCGCAAAATTGTTGGCTGGCGATTATGCAAACACATTGAAAACTGCACGCAGAATGGTCGAAGCAGGCGAAGATATCGTATGGGAAATTTTGGAAAAAGTTATTTACCAACATCCTGTATTGTTGAACCGTGCTCCATCTTTGCACAGATTGTCACTTATCGCTTTTGAACCAGTTTTGATTGAAGGTAAAGCAATCCGTTTGCATCCATTGGTATGTAAAGGATTTAATGCTGACTTTGACGGTGACCAGATGTCTGTACACGTGCCAATTTCATTGGAAGCACAATTGGAAGCGCGTACATTAATGTTGGCGACAAATAACGTATTGTCACCTGCAAACGGTGAACCAATGACAGTTCCTTCTCAGGACATGGTTTTGGGTGTTTACTATATCTCGTTGATTAACGGTGAACACGATGAAAAGAAATCACCAAGATTTTCTGGTATGGACGAAGTTCAATTGGCTTTGCATAACAAAACAATCACATTGCATACACCAATCTATGCTCGTATCAATGGTAAAACTTATGCAACAACAGCAGGTCGTATGATTTTGGGTGAATTATTGCCGAAGTCTGACAATATGCCATTTGATTTGGTTAACAAAGTTATGCCAGTGAAAGAAATCAAAAAATTGTTGGCAACAACATATGAACGTTGTGGCGACAAAGCTATGATTTTGTTGGCAGACGCTCTGAAAGATACGGGTTTCGAACAAGCTGTACGCAGTGGTATTTCAATTGGATTTGATGATATCGTTGTTCCTGCAGATAAGGAAGCTTTGATTGCAAAATCTGAAAAAGCGGCAGCAGAAATCGAAACACAATATCAAAACGGTTTGTTGTCTAGTGGTGAACGTCACAACAAGTTAATTGACTTGTGGCAGCATACAACCGACGAATTGGGTGATAAAGCTTATGCATCTTTGGGCAATACCGAAGGCGACAAATGGAACTCTATCCATATGATGGCTTTGTCAGGCGCTCGTGGATCTAAAGGTCAGATTCAGCAGTTGGCAGGTATGCGTGGTATGATGCAGAAACCAGACGGTTCTATTATTGAAGTTCCTATTATTTCGAACTTTAAGGAAGGTCTGACCATGTCTGAATACTTTACATCAACCCACGGTGCACGTAAAGGTATGTCAGATACGGCGTTAAAGACTGCGTCTGCGGGTTATTTGACACGTCGTTTGGTTAATTTGGCTATCAACACAGTTATCACAGAACACGATTGTGGAACACATGAATTCATTACTGCTAAACCAGTATATCAAGGTTCTACATTGACAGTTGCGCTGGGGGATGTTGTGTTAGGACGTACCGCGGCTCACGATGTTGTTCATCCTTTGACCAAAGAAGTTATTGTAAAAGCTGGCGATTTGATTACAAAAGCTGCCGCGCGTCAAATCAATGAATCTGGTTTACCAAGCGTTGATGTTCGCAGCGTTTTGACATGTCAAAGCGACGGTTTGTGTGCAAAATGTTATGGTATGGATTTGTCTAGAAATGCATTGGTACACGTTGGTGAAGCGGTTGGTTTGATTGCTGGACAATCAATTGGTGAACCTGGAACTCAGTTGACTTTGCGTACCTTCCACATTGGTGGTATTGCAGAAGGTGGTTCTGAATCACACTTTATTGAAATGCCAGTTGCTGGAAAAATCAAATTGGATAACGTGAATACAATCACTAATTCTGCGGGCCGTGTCGTTGTCTTGTCACGTACTGGTAAAATAGGTGTTGTTGACGAAGAAGGCAAAGAATTGTTCACAGTTGCGTTGCCTTATGCATCTATGTTATTGGTCAACGATGGCGACAAAGTTGAAAAAGGCCAAAAAGTTGCAGAATGGGATCCATATTCCAATACAATTATCGCTGAAAAAGACGGTATTGTATCGTTTAACGATTTGGTTGAAAACGTTTCTTACCAAGAAGAAGTCGATTCAATGACAGGTATCGTTTCCCGTAAAGTTATTAACTGGAAAGCGAATACCAAAAAAGCACTTAGCCCATCAATCAGATTGGTTGACGACAAAGGCAATGTGATTTCACTTGGTGGCAAAAAAATTGCAGAATATCTGTTGCCAACATATTCAACTCTGAATGTGTCCAATGGTGACAAGATACATGCAGGTGACATCTTGGCACGTATCCCTGTACAATCTAAAAAGACAGGCGATATTACCGGCGGTCTGCCACGCGTTGAAGAATTGTTGGAAATCCGTCGCCCTGCAAATCCTGCATTGTTGGCCGAAATTGACGGTACAGTCGAATTAGAAGATGCAAAATCTAAAATCATAATTCGTATTGAACCATCTGACGGCACAGCACCTGTTGAATACGCGGTACCAAAAGGAACAAACTTGTTGGTTCGCAGCGGTGATACAGTACACAAAGCTGATAAATTGGTTGATGGTGACCCTGTTCCACAAGACATCTTGCGTATCTTGGGTCAAAAAGCATTGGCACAGTTTATGGTTGAACAAGTACAACAAGTTTATCGCTTGCAGGGTGTGTCTATCAACGATAAACACATTGAAATCTTGATACGTGAAATGACACGTCGTGTGGAAATCAGTAATCCAGGTGATACTGCATTCTTGTCCGGACAAGTCATTGACCGTGTAGATTTCGAAGAAGAAAATGCACGCGTTGCAAAAGATGGTGGTCGTGTTGCCGAAGCTTCTCAAGTTTTGGTTGGTTTGACACGTGCGTCGCTAACTTCACGTTCATTTATATCCAACGCAGCGTTCCAACAGACAACAAAAGTGTTGGTCGATGCAGCAATCAATGGTTCTACCGATAAATTGGTCGGTGTGAATGAAAACTTGGCTGTTGGTCGATTGATACCAATTGGAACTGGTGCTTACGTTCGTCGTGTTCGCGAAATCGCGAAAGAAGAAGAACGTGCTGAAAAATTGGCACGTGAAGGTGGCGAACAACAACAGTTGTTGGATATTTAATAAAATAACAAGATACCCGGTACTTTCGCATTTGTGGAATGCCGGGTATTTTATGGACCAAAAGACATGAAAGAAATACCAGCGATTTTTTGTGATATAGACGGCGTTGTGACGCATAAGTTTGCAGTGCCGAATTATGACCACTTTGGTGAACCAAACGAAACCATGATTCCTGTGTTGGAATGTTTGGGTCGCGATTTTACTTTGGTCTTTATCACAGGACGTTGGGCAATGGGTCAAGAAAAAGTTGAAAAACTGTTAAACGATTTGTTGCCAAATGCAAAAAAGTTGGTTTTTTGTAAATCGCACGATTATCCTGGCACAACAGCAGAATACAAATTGGAAACGATAAAAAGTTTGGAAAAAGCAGGCTATAAGTTCCATTTTGGTATTGATGATCACAGTGCTGTTGTTGGTCTGATGCACAATCACGGTATGTTCATCGCACAGGCTTTAAGTGATTAAACAAGTATTTTTTACTTGCAAATGGCGAATAATTGAATAGAATTAACAAAGTCAAATAAAAGGATTGTAAAATGGCAACTCCAAAAAGTAAAACAAGTAAAGCACGTTCTGCACAACGCCGCTCTCATGATGCATTGTCTGTAATGCCAGTAAGCGTTTGCAAAAAATGTGGCGAAAAGAAACGTCCACATCATGTTTGCCCTGCGTGTGGTTCTAAATAATACTTGGAATAAAGGAATTAAGGGGGCAACGGATAGATTTATCCATTTGCCCTCTTTTTTATATCAAAATGTCAGACACAAAAAAAATTATTTCAGTTGATGCAATGGGCGGCGATCATGCACCGATTGCGGTTTTGGGTGGAATGAATCAATTTCTTTATCAATACGGCGAAGACAGTGTCTTTTTCCGCGTGTTTGGTAATGAAAAAGTATTGCGACCGCTGTTGAAAAAGTTTCCGCGTGTTGCACGCAACTGTGAAATTATTCATGCAGAAGGCGTTATTTCTGGAACAGACAAGGTTCGCGATGTTATTCGTCATGCCCAAGATACATCAATGTATATGGCAATCAAAGACGTTCGCGAAGGTAATTCGTCCGCGGTTGTATCTGCTGGGAATACAGGTGTTTTGATGGCTTTGTCCAAATTGGCATTGAAAACAGTTGATGGTATTTCACGTCCTGCGATTACAACTATGTTGCCGTCAGGAAATGGTGATACACGTGTTGTTGGGCTTGATTTGGGGGCCAACGTTCATTGTGATGAAGAAATATTGTTCGACTTTTCGATTTTGGGCAGTGTTTATGCTGAAATCATTGGTGGAATGAAACGTCCACGCGTTGGTATTCTGAATATTGGTGCCGAAGAAACCAAAGGTAATGAAACACTGCAACGCCTTAACAAGATTTTAACAGAACATATCGATGAATTGCCTTATGAATACATTGGTTTCGTAGAAGGTAATGATGTCACTTCTGGAAATGTCCAAGTTGTCGTCACAGACGGTTTTACAGGCAATGTTATGTTGAAAACGGTAGAAGGTACCGCAAAAATGATTTCGCGCATTGTAAAGGCAAATTACAAGCGTTCTTTGATAGCTATATTGGGTACATTCTTCCTTGTTCATTTGTTCAAAAGATTAAAGAATAAAATTGACCCACGTTCATATGCAGGTGCGGTATTTTTAGGTCTTAATGGATTTTCAATAAAAACGCATGGAAATTCAGACGCATTGGCGTGGTCGCATGCGCTGGAATATGCGGTAAATCTGTCAAAGTCAGATTTTTACGGTCAAATTCGTGAAAGAACAGAAAAGCTTTCCAATATCAAAGAAGAAATAAGAAAATTGGAAATTGCAGAATAAAAAAATTACATAAATAAAAAAACCGCCATAACGGCGGTTTTTTTTATAACATTTTGTTATTATTCCTCAAATTCGCACCACAAAGACTCGGCAGAACCGTGTTGGGTATAACCGGGCTCACAATAACATGTTGTAGTGTTGCCACCACTAGAGAAGGAATGGGCTGGACATGGCATACAGCTGTTGTTGTTGCCCTCACTGAGATACTGATTTGTTCCACATCCTGCACTTTCTTCTTGTTCTTGAGAGTTTGATGAAGAAGAGTTTTTCAAGCATTTTAGTGATTCCATATTTTGCTCTGCTGCTACCACATATATTTCGCCAGAGCGTCTCATGTATACGGCAGAATAGTCAGATGGACAACCGCACACCGCCACTTGTCCACCTGCAGAAGATGTTGGGACATATGATGGAGTTGACGAATGAACATAACGATTACCGCTTACTTCCAAAACTTCTACCCTTGGACAAGATTGACAAGAAACGATACCGTTGTTATCAGATAAATACTGATCAGCAGAACAACTTGTCAATATACTTGCAACCCAATCTGTCATTGCACGCAATGTCAGGTTTATACCGTCTTTTGGTGTATATCCGTTAACTGACATACATGTTGCAATTTCTGATGCGCATGCACTAACTGCTGTCTTGGATGCACTAGATGCTGTGTTAGAACCGTCATATCCATTTGTTGTTAAACAAGATTGAACGTCTGTGCTGCATCCTTCGGCATAATCTGCAAGAAGAGCATCTTGTTGTACCTTGATTTTTGCCAAAGTGCTGTTCAGATACTGACGAACAACTTCATTGTCTGGTATATATGTTTTCTTTGTTTTATTTTTTGATGTTTCAAATGTGTAATCTTGACATTGTTTCATCGCAGATGCACACATTCCATGGACCTTGTCGTCACTGTCAACATAACCAATTTTTTGCAACAGGTACATCGCGACACTATCCGTGTTTATTGCGTTTTTGGTATACGTACTTTTCCAACTGTCCAAAGCTGTATCTACGTATTCGCCAAGGGTTTCTGTTGTGCCTCTACCCCATGCATTCTTTTTTTCGTCAGAGGCCGTATAGTTCCATGTGGCATACAAATCATACATACCACCACTGGTCCATGTGCTTAGATTTGATTCTGATAAAGCATCTGTTGCCTTGTTTTGGCCACCGGAAACACCAGGTGTACCACCTTTTATGATTTCGCCGTTTGCAATATATTTGCCTGTTGGGTCCAAACATAATTCATAATCAGAACCACAAACATATTCGTCTTGCATACATTCGTCAATTGCTGCAACACATCCACGTAAATCGTAAGAGTTCTTGTTCTGGGTCAACAACAAACGCGCCTGTTGCAAAATGTTTGTCGCATTAAATACGTTGTTTTTCATTTCTGTATTTGCATCAGTCAACGCACGTTCATAAGCAATACACTGTTTGTCGATTTCCAAATCATAAGAATTTGTAATCATATTTGCATCGATGCCTTGTGCTACACAGGAATTCAACACTGCTTCTTTGCAACGATTTGTAGCTGTTTTGAACAATTGTTCGCCACGTTGATTGGAGACACTGCTTGTGCTGGTGTTATTGGTGCCCAAAAATGAATTAAGATCAAACCCAGATGTGAAATCAGCCGTTAACAACCCGTTCAAATCCAAAGATAAACCACTGGTTACACTGGAAGAGGTTGCTGTTGGACTTGAAACTTCTACAACTTTTCTTTTGATTGCATCTAAACTGCTTTTCAATTGGGATGAATCAGAACCAGATTTCATCGCCAATTCAGCTTCTGTTTCTGCAAACAAAGATTCAATTTGTGGGCCAGTCAAACCGATGTATCTGATTTTTTGGACAACTTCTTGGAATTGTTCTGTGGCAGTTGCCAATGCGTTTTCTACCTTTTCATAATTCTTCAGATTCTTAGAACAAGAACAACGTCCCTGATTATCATCCAATACATTGCAGTAATTATCCATACATGCCGCATATTGTGCCTTGCAATAATCGGTCAATTCTGCGACGGCGGTTAAATTGCTTGTGGTGGAAGAAATGTCTTCTTCGGTGACAACTGGTGTTGTCGAAGTGGAAAGTGCAGATGATAAACGTACTGTTTTACCACGTGCAGATTGCATGCCGACACGAGAAGTATTTGGATTGTATAATGTGTCGGATGTATTTTCCAACACCGTCAATTTTGTGGTGTTTGTGCCGGTTCCGATGTAGGATCCTGCCATAACAGAATTATTGCCAACGCTAACACGTGCAGATACAGGTTTTGTGTTTTGTGTACCGCGGGACTTTACACTTGCACGAGATGTTGTCGTTGTGGAAGGTCTGTTTACAACATTGCTTGTGCGTGCTGTACGGGAAGCGGTTCCGCGTGCTGTACCAGTTGCAGAACGTGGTGAAGAGGCCACAGCGCGTGTAGTTGTGTTCGTACGCGCCCCGGATTTGTTGGATGTCGATATTGCACGAGAGGTAGATGTCGAACGATTGATAGTGTTGCGTTGTGCAACAGCCTTTGGTTGAACAACAGCTTCTTCGACAATTTCTTCGTCGTTCAGCATGTCGTCAGTGTATTCGACGATTTCATCGTAATAAACCGGTGCAACCTCTGCGAATGCTGGCAAAACCAATATTCCACTTAATACAGCAATAAATCTTTTCATGATAAAACCCTTCCTTGTTTAGATTAATTTTATCATGAAAACAAAATCTGCACAAGTATAAAATACGGTTTTTATAAGGATTTTTATAAAGTCTGATAAGATTTTTTTCAATCAGATGAAAAAAAATTGAAAATAATTCATTTTTATACTTGACCTGCGAATCGTTTTTGTTTTAAGATGTTTGTATAGACAAGGGAAAAGACAAATAAAACCCCCGGAAATCTGGAAAAAACTAGAAATCTGGGAAAAAATAAAAAATAACAAAAAGTAAAAATAAAAAATTGTAAATACACTGGTAAATACAAAAATTTTTACTTTTTTACAAAAAACAATACGAAAGGGGGGAAACCACATGCCAAAAAATATCAAAGAAATAATGATCGCCCTTAACAAAGTCCTTACAACAACTGTTTGGGTGAATGCCGATCGCCAAATCGTATCTTTAAGCGATGAATTGCATATCGGTAAAAATAATGCACCACGTTCTATTGAAGATTTATCACGTGCTGCATTGATTGGGGCCTATGTTTCATTGCAGATAAGAACAGACAATTTTGATGTTGCTGCTGAAACTCTGGAAACACCAGATTTAGCATTGCGCGTAAAAGAAATGGTCTTTGCAGAAGCCAAAAAGATTATGGACGCTGGCGAAGCAAGCGAAAATCAGCGCAAAGTAGCATAACACAGTTTCCGGTTATCGGAAGGAAGGGAGTCCCGCCACAGATTTATTCTTGTGGCGGACTTTTTTTATCGTTCTTTGTTAAGCATGCGGACATCGTCAAATTCTGGGTGTTCAACAAATATTTTGGAAATATAAGGGCATATAGACATAACTTTGCGGTGTTGTTTGCGTGCAATGTTTATAATTTCTTGAACCAAGTACAATTCAATATCTTGGGCTTGATATTCCGGGTCGATTTCAGCGTCGCTTATCATAATTTTGTCGCGTCCGACCCGAATAAAAAACAGATTGCCGATTTTTCGCCCTTGGCAAATCGCATATATACGACAACCATTATCACCAATCTGAAAAGTTATATCGTTTTTGTTCATTAAAAAAACCAGTGTATTTTTTATAAAATATAACACTGGATTTTTTGTAAAGACTATAAGATTGATTTCTCTAAATCAAATCAAAGTTTTTGCGTATGATTTTAGCGCTTTTGCGTAACGCCGCAGATTCATCTTTACTTAACTTGGTGTGCAAATTCATTATTACACCGTTTTCGCCGACTATACGCGGTAAAGACATCGCAACTGCTTCTTTACCGGTGCCGTCGACAGTTGATACAGTCAATATGCGTTTTTCGTCGTTAACAATCGCGTGCAATAAATCTGCAACTGCGGCACCGATGCCGTCCCAAGTTGCACCACGTCCCTGAATTATTTCATATGCTGCATTACGGACACGATGTTCAATGGTTTTGCGTGTCGTTGCGGGCAGGGCAATTTTTGTTTGTTTGCAAAAATCATCTAATGCGATTCCGCCAATCGATACTGATTCCCAATTTACAACCGAAGAATCACCATGTTCGCCCAAGACATAAGAAGTTATCGAACGTGTCGATACACCCAAGTGTCGCGACAATATGATTTTAAGTCGTGCAGAATCGAGCATTGTTCCTGTACCTATGACACGTCCGGTCGGCAATTTAGATAACTTTTGTGCCAGCATAACCATTACATCCAACGGATTTGTGACAACTATGATTTTTACTTTTTTGGCGTCGGTGTTTGCCATAACGCGTGGAACTATGTCAGATATAACCGCGACATTTTTCTGCAATAAATCAGTACGTGTTTCCCCCGGCTTTTGATTGGCCCCGGCTGCAATGATAACTATATCGCATCCACGCATAGCACGATAAGTGCTGACAGCGGTAAGTTTTATGTCGTAAGAAAATGCAGATGCGTGCCCTAAATCTTCAGCAGCGGCACGTGCGCGAACTCCGTCACGGTCAAACAAAACTATTTCGTGTGCAAGACCTGTATTTTTAACGGCAGTCGCAACTGCAGACCCAACAGAACCAACACCAATAATTGCTATCTTCATAAATCTCTCCCATTATCAATGCAAATATTATACCACATTTTGCAGATAAAAAAAACGGGGTTTTAATACCCCGCTTTTTTTAATGTTGTGATAATTTTTCAATTATATCCTGAACAGGTTTTATATAATCGTCTGCATTTATCGTCAGTGGTAAATCAGAAGTATCATAGTTATTTACACGATATTTAACTTCGATTTGATTCTGTGCCAAATTCTTTTGCGATATAATCAAACGAATTGGTGCAGCAACCAAATCTGCATCTGCAAATTTTTCACCAGCACGATTATCGCGGGCATCTAACAATACTTCAACACCTGCAGCCTTCAAATCGTTGTAAACTTTTTCAGCAAAAGGTAATGTTTTATTTTCTTTATCTGTTAAACCGATTACTTCGACTGCAAAAGGTGCTGTTTCCATATTCCAAATTGGGCCATTATCATCGGCGCTTTCTTCAATGATAGCAGCCATAGTGCGACCAACACCTATACCATAACATCCCATAACAGGTGTTTTTTCACTGCCGTCCATTGCTGTATATGTCATGTGCATAGAATCTGTATATTTTTTACCAAGTTGAAAGATGTTACCGATTTCAATACCACGAACTTTGTTTAATTCTTTTCCACATTTTGGACATACAGTACAATCAGTTTCTTCCAATTCTTTGTTTGCACGAAAACCACAATCACAGATATACAAAGTGTCTTCACCCATTTCGTTTATCAATTGGAATTCGTGCGCAACATTTCCACCCATATCACCAGTTGATGATTGAACGTCTGTGAAGTTTTTAAGTCCGCATCTTTTGAATATTCTATAATATGCATCAAAACAGCGTTTGTAATATTTTTCCAAATCTTCTTGTGTTTCATGGAAAGAATAAGCATCTTTCATAATAAATTCACGTGTGCGAATCAATCCTGCACGAACGCGTAATTCATCACGAAACTTTGTTTGTATTTGATATACCATGAAAGGCAATTGACGATATGAAGTCAAAACTGATTTTGCATAATCAACAACAACTTCTTCATGTGTTGGGTTTATAACATAATCTGCACCTGCACGGCTTTTGAATTTTGTTAATACATCAACCTTGTCATATCTGCCACTTTCTTTCCACAAATCAGCACCACAAACAACAGGCATCAAAATTTCTTGGCCGTCAATGGCATTCATTTCTTCGCGTATAATGTTTTCAATTTTACGAACCACGCTCCAACCCAAAGGTGTAAGAGTATATCCGCCTTGGAAAGTTTGATATATATAACCACCTTTGACAGCAATTTTATGTCCATGTGTTGTTGCACCTGCAACATCGCCATATAATCTGTTAACACATAAATTTTCTATTTTCATTTTTTTACCACTCTTAATTTTTTTATTTATTTTCCATATATTTATCTGAAATTATTTTATGCAGCTTATCTGCAATTTGTTTTCTGTCCATACCCGATAAATCGGGAACTGGCAAGACTTCTATTTCTACCAAAAATCCGCCAAGCATCATTATATGAAACACCTGCATAAAAGCACTGCGTTCTATTTTGCAATAAGGACCGCAATCCATTTTCTTATTATCAAAATATGCAAAATGATTTGCCATATCTTCTTCATTTATTTTTGTGCCATCATGCAAGCGATAATGTATAACCACAGGTTGCACAGTTGCCCCTGTTTTTTCGATAACATCAAACAATGAACTTTTGAATTGTTTTACATATGCGCCGTTTGTGGAAGTTCCTTCTGGAAAAATGAATAACGGGTAGTCTGCACCATCTAATTCATTTTTTACCGCATTTAACGCTTCAACAGCATGTGAAGGACGACGGTCAATGAAAATTACGCCAAACTTTTTCGCCATCCATCCAATCAGTGGCCACGATTCAATTTCTTTTTTACCAAAGAAAGAACCGCCCAGTGCCGCAGCTATGGTTGATATTTCGAAAACGGAAATATGATTGCAAACACAAAGTAAAGGACGTTTAGAAGATAATTTGCCCTTGATTTTATAACGAACACCCATAAACCAATTAAATTGGCGCATAAAAAATTGAAAGTATTTAATAGAAAATTTTCCATGTGGAATAAAACACAAAATAATTGCGTTTATAAACACATAAAGCCACGCAAAAATAAACTTTACCAATGCCCAGATTGTGTTGAAAATATTCTGTTTGCGGATTTGCATTTTTATTCTTCCCCGTCATCAGATTTTTCTGGTTCTTTATCAATGTATTCGACATCGTTTACATCTTCGCGTATAATTAATTCTGCAAGTGCACGTAAAGCTTTTGCTGTGCCTGTAATTGGCGACATAATTATTTTGCCGAATATGTGCAAAGGACCTTCTTTGATTCCTAAATCATCAAATGAGTTTTCTGATCCAGTGAAATGTTTTTGATATGTTCTGTCGATATCTTTTGTTTGTACCAACACAAACACGTCATAGGTACCAAAAGCTTTGTCAATAAATACACCGCGACCGAATGTTGCACCAAGGCGCAAATAGCCCTTTATCAAAGGTGTCATTTCTTTTTTCGCTTCTTCTTCATCAACAAATACGCGTGGCAAAATATTCATTTGTGTCATGCGTGGGTCAATACTTGGATCCAAGTTTTCTTTCAAAACCGTTGCACGCAAGCGAGAAGGTGATAAAGAATTATAGTAAAGATAAGATATTGCCTGAGCTGATTTTGCAGGATTTGTCCCGACAAATGATGGAACACCAAATAAAATTGAAACTTTGCGTTTTACAACATATTCACAAAGCCCGGCCCAAAGCAAACGCATAACCAATCCGTTTTCGCGGTATTCTGCGTTCACACAAGCGCGCGACATTTCTGCGATATTACCATTTACACGTTTAATTTTAGACAAATTAAATTCTGTTTCTGTATAAAATCCCCCCATTTTTTCGGCAGCTTCACGATCGATGATACGATATGTTCCAACGATTTTTTTGTTATGAAATACCGCCATATAATCGGCATATGTATCATAAGCATCATATTCTTCGCCCAGATTCTTTTGTTCTTCGGTTGCACCGGCACCTTCTTCCAGACAGAATACTTCATAACGCAACTGTCTTACTTGTTTTCGTTCTTCTTTTGTACGGGTTAAACGTACTTCGTAATCACGAACTTTTATAGCCATAATATATTTCCTTTGTAGTGTATGGGATAAATAGTACCAAAGAAAAACATCATAAGCAATGATTTTTATTTGTTCTGGACTTTTATATTTTTTGATATATAGACAAGTTTTTTTATTTCAGCTTTTCAGATAATTCGCCGATTGCAATTGCATACCAAGATGAATTATTCCACCTTTTTATACGATAAAAATTAGGATAAGTTAAATATGCTTTTATAACTGGTGCCGGTGCCACATCAGTATCAATTGTTTGTGTTTCGTCATAACGTTGAGGTTGATATAAATCGCGTCTGGCAATTTCTTTTGTGTCTGCAACTAAGCCGACCTCCATCTCTGAAAGGTTCAATGGTGTTCCATCAACATTTGTTACACCCATATTTGACCATTCAATAAAACTTTTTTTAACATCGCCATTCATAACGGTTCTATCGAAATCAGCCGGCAAAATAACCTTTTTTATAATTGGTTCGTTTTTATTCCAACCTAATTTATTCAGATAGTTTCCAGCACTGAACATCGCATCGCCAACACTGTTTATTATATCAACACGATTGTCGTTGTTTCCGTCAACGCCATATTGTGAAAGGGTTGTAGGTATAAACTGAAAATGCCCCATCGCGCCAGCCCAAGAACCATAAATATTGTTTATTGGTAATTTGTTTTTATCTGCGATTTTCATAAGGCTTAATAATTGTTTAGTAAAAAACTCTTCGCGTCGCCCGTCATAAATCAATGTTAAAAAGGCACTGGTTAATTGGTGTCTAGATTTTACCGCACCATAATTAGATTCCATACCCCAAAAAGCCAATATAACATTTCTTGGTATCCCGTATTTATGTTCAACACGCCCCAACATAGTCGGATAGGTTGTCGCTTTTTTCCTTCCGTTTTTTATACGTTCTGGACTGACCGTGCGGTCTAAATATTGGTCAAGAGTTAATGTAAATTCAGATTGATTTTTATCTGATTTTATTATCCCGGGAATAATGGAAGGTGATTTTAATGTTTCGTCTATTACTGATTTGCTGATATTTTGTTCTGTCGCTTTTGTGCGAATATCCAAAATAATATGGTCCCATCTTTCTAAATCAAAAGCACCCTTGTTGGCAAAAGAGACATTTATTGCACATATATAGCATATCCCAAAAAATATAGGTAATCTATATTTCATTTTTCTCTACTTTATCAATTAAAAAGAATATTTCAGACCAATATGTAATCCGAAAGATTGCCATGTGGCTTCTTTCAAAGATTCTGGTACATATTCTGTGTATGCAGGTTGCTTTTCAATTATGAAATTACCCGGATTATTTGGATCTTCTGTATAAACAAAAGCTTCTGCAACATATAACTCACCAGGTATACTGCCAATATGTAAATAGTTTGTATCTGCTTTTAACGACAGTTGCATGCGGTCAGATAATTTATACGTATATTCCATTTCTGCTTCGTATGCAAAAGCACCATTGCTGCCTTCATCCAAGAAACTTGGATTTTGTTGCCAATCATCGCGGTTTGGCCATGTTCCTTCAGATGAATACTTTGGCATGCTGACTTGGACATAGAAACGCAATTTATCTGCCAAAGTCATCTGTTTTTCCATTTCTAACCCTAAATAAAACCCAGACCATGTTGTGTTATAAATATGCGTTGTACCGTCAACACGTACAATACCGTCACCACCAATAACAATACAATCACCAGCGACCACACCCCACGGCAAATCGCCCATGTTGGTGTTATAATCGGTTGTTGTCAAAGATGTTCCAATATAAGAGATTCCGCCGCCCAAATCGGTGCCACCAGTTGGTGCTACAACAACTTTGATATCCTCAGGGCCCATACAAACTTGATATAAAGAATCATCTGATACAGTTACACCTTGAGGAACAGCAAAATAATTTCGCGAAGTATCACCGTATACATAATCGCCATTGACAGTCATCAAAGGCAGATATATCCCAGGATTAGGATATATATGATCCCCCATTTTCAGATTGTGCTTGAATATTTCATAACCAATGTGTGGTGTCAGTTTCCATCCGCCCAAATCCCAAATATTATGTGCGGCCACACCCAACTTTAATTTATTCAAATCGCCAGACTGATTTCCCATTGATATTGTGAAAATACCTTCGGTTGGGTAAGAATAATCATATGGTTCCAAATCATAGTCCATAGACATGCCACCACTGGCTAATTTTCCATATGTGTACCCACCATATACAGCCAAATCAAAACCGTTTATATCAAAAATATGCTTGGCACCGACATTGATTTCATTGAAAATCATATCGTCCCATTCCAAAACAGAATTAACACCAGTCTTGAATTCGAAATCGGCAAAACGACGTGAATAATCTGCGTATACAGTTGTCTTTTGTTCAGTTGGTTGTGCAATGCCATTTGTGGTGGTCACCCCAGGGTAAGCCGGTAATTGAGGACGTGGAACTTGATAAGAATAACTTTGTGAAGAAACAATCTGTTTTTGACCAGAATTACCAACATATTTGGTATATCCATAATTTTGATATCGACCATACGCGGCGCGGTTGGCGTTTATTTTTTGATTATTTGAATAATAAGACGGCACACCTTCGTTAGACGCAAAACACGCAGACGAAGCCGCAATAGAGCACAAAAAAGCCAAAAATGTATTTTTCATATTCCTTTCGTATGAATTATTATACCATAAAACCAAAACAAAAGTAATTAAAAAAAGTATCAGTTTGGGTTGAATTTTATTTTTCATGAATTATCATGACTTTACCATGAATAAAGCGCACAATTTATATATCCATGTCCCTTTTTGTATGTCGAAATGCAATTATTGCGCTTTTTATTCTTTTGCGTGCAAAAATCCAGATTGGACAGATTACGCAGATGGTATCTGTAAAGAATTACAATTTTGGTCGCAAAAGTTGGGAAGAATAAAAATTCCGACTATATTTTTCGGTGGCGGAACACCTTCGTTGATGCCTGTCGCGATATTCGGAAAAATAATGAATTGTATAAATCAATGTTTTGATGTGTTACCAAATTGTGAAATTACTTTGGAATCAAATCCTGGTACTTTGGACGCTGATAAATTGACAGGTTTTGCCCAAAATGGCGTAAACCGTTTATCTGTTGGTGTACAGTCGCTTAAAGACGACGAATTGAAATTTCTTGGTCGTCGACACGATGCAAAAACAGCAATTAATTTGTTAAAAACTGCAATGAATATGAATTTGCGGGTCAGTGCAGATTTTATTTATGGATTGCCAAATCAAAAAGTTGGTAATGTTATCGATTTATGCAAAGATATAAATAAACTTGGTTTATCACATGTGTCGATGTACGAATTGACAATCGAAGAAAATACGCCTTTTGGAAAAATGAATCTGAATATGCCAAATAACGAAGAAATGGCAGAGATGTACAGTGTAATTCCGCAATATTTATCTTTAACGCGCTATGAAGTTTCTAATTATGCAAAACAAGGCAACGAATGTAGGCATAATTTGAATGTTTGGAATGGCGAACCTTATATTGGTATTGGACGTGGTGGCGCAGGACGTGTTTTTTTTGATGATACATGGTTTGAACAAAGGGGAAGCTTTGAGTGTTTCAGTAAAATGTCAGAAGATACACGTGCTATTGAAAAAATCTTAACAGGTATGCGAACCATACGCGGTGTAAAGTTAAACGAAGATATAAAACAACAACTCAATTTTGATTGGATATATTCACACAAAGATTTGGTTGAAATAGACAACGAATATTTGCATACTACCGACAAAGGTTTGTTAGTATTAGATGATATAGTTGTGGAACTGACAAAATGAAAAATAAAAAGCTTAATATAATCGGAATCGTTGCCGTATGTGTTGCGGTGATTGTCGCTGTTTTTACAACAAAGGGGAAAGTAATGCAAGTTGGTATAAAAACTGAAAATATGGATTTAAGTGTTAATCCCGGAAATGATTTTTATGATTTTGCGACACTGGGTTGGAGAAAAAGCAATCCTATTCCTGATGATTATACGCGCTATGGTTCCTTTGATATGTTAATTGAAGAAAATAATAAGCGTGTTCGTGAAATTGTTGAAAACGATAATGGCAAGATAGGTCTGCTTTACAAAATCGCGATGAACGAAGAAAAATTGAATATCGAAAAAACAAATCCTGTGAAGCCATATGTCGATGAAGTTAATGCAATAAAATCTAAAAATGATTTACCAAAGTATCTTGGTAAAATGCATCGGTTTTCTTCCGCTTTTTGGGGTGATGGTGTTGGCTTAGACGAAATGGATTCAACGCATTATTTGTATAACTTAGGGCAAAGTGGTATCGGGCTTTCACGTGATTATTATTTTGATACTGATGCGAAATCAAAAGAAGTTCGTAAGAAATATAAAGAATACATAAAAAAACAAATGAACAATTTTGGTGAAAAAGTAGACGTTGAAAAATTGTATGCGCTGGAAGAACGTATGGCAAAATCTTTTTATAAAAAAGAAAAATTACGCGATCCATTGGCAAATTATCATAAAAAATCTATGTCAGATTTCCAAAAAGAATTTACGGGATTTGATTGGAATGCTTATTTTGATGCACGTGGTGTAAATACAGAATATCTTAATGTTGCACAAATTGAACCAATCAAAGAATCAATAGCAATAATAAATGATACAGATTTAGAATTAATCAAAACTTATCTAAAGTTCAGAATCATAAATGGTTCTGCGTCTTTCTTGGATGACAAAACATATGATATAGCTTTTGATTTTTATAATCGTGTTTTGTCGGATCAAAAAGAACCTAAACCACGTTGGAAAAGGGCGGTCGCAAAGATAGATGGTTCTTTGGGTGAAATGGTTGGACAATTGTATGTAAAAAAATATTTTCCAGAAAGCGCAAAAAAACGTATGGAAAAATTGGTGAAAAATTTACAACGTGCGTATGAAGACCGTATTAAAAATCTGACATGGATGGGGGATGATACTAAAAAACGCGCGATTGAAAAATTGCATACTTTTAATGCAAAGATAGGATACCCAGATAAATGGCGTGATTATTCCAAATTGGACATAAAAGATGATTCGCTTTATGCAAATATGATGCGAGTCAGTGAATTTGAAGATGCATTCTGGTTGAATAAAATCGGAAAAGAAAAAGACCCGACAATTTGGTATATGAATGCACATGAAGTTAATGCTTATTATGATCCGTCCAGCAACGAGATTTGTTTTCCAGCTGGTATCTTGCAATATCCTTTCTTTGATATGTCTGCGGACGATGCGTTTAATTATGGTGCAATTGGTTCTGTTATCGGACACGAAATGACACATGGTTTTGATGATTCTGGTCGTCATTTTGATAAGGATGGCAATATGAAAGATTGGTGGACCGAACAAGATGCAACAATGTTCAATCAAAAAACAAATGTTATGAAGGAACATTTTAATAATATTCTTGTCGCACCAAAAACCCATGCAAACGGTGAATTTACTTTGGGTGAAAACTTAGCCGATTACGGTGGAGTGACAATTGCGTTTGATGCATATAAAAAGTTTGGTGAAAAATCAGAAAACGCTATCGGCTTTACCCCAGAACAAAGATTTTTCATCGCTTATGCTATGACCGAAGCAGGTAATATACGTGATGCAGAAATTTTGCGCAGAACAAAAATGGATGAACATTCTTTGTCTCGTTGGCGTGTAAATGGTATGTTGCCACATGTTAATGCATGGTATGAAGCGTTTGATATAAAATCAGATGACAAATTATATTTGGCCCCAGACAAACGGGTAAATTTATGGTAATAAAAAAACGCCAAACGGCGTTTTTTTATTTTTGATTTGTTTTCAACATTGCAATGTCTTCGTAATATTTTTCTTCAAGATGACGAAGTTCAGCTTTCAGATATTGCAAATCGTTTCTGTCTTCAATTGATGACAATCCAGAATCGTGTTTTTCAGAAAAACTTTCAAGTGCATCAATTTCTTTCTGAATTTTTTCGCGAGCCGATTCAAATAAAGCAGTTTTTTCTTCGATTGCTTGTTGGACAAACATATCTTGCATGCCAGATGTATCACGAAATTTTTTTACCATTTTATAACCTTTTATTTTTTGGAAACGATTTTTCTGAAATCACCGCTTGGATGAAATGTTGCAACACGGCGTGCTGATATTACAGCCGGTACACCCGTTTTTGGGTTGCGTCCAATGCGTGCAGATTTAGACAGTATTTTAAATGTACCAAATCCAGCAATTTTTACTTCTTCGCCGTTCATTAAAGATTCTTCTATTTCGTCAAATATGATATCTATCATTCGATAAGAATCAGCTGCAGTTAATCCAAACTTGTTGCGCAGTGCATTAGCTAAATCTATACGTGTAATTGTTGCCATTTTGTACCTGTTTTTCTTACTATATTAGATATTATACAGGCTCTTTTACAGAAAGCAATCACTAAATATTGATTTATTTTTTTATTGATGTACAATTACGCCGTCTGTCCCCATAGTTCAATTGGATAGAACAAATCCCTCCTAAGGATTAGATGCAGATTCGAGTTCTGCTGGGGACGCCACATCTGTTTTTACTGGCGTAGCAAATTGAAAAGGAACATAAATATGAAAAATAAAGCAGTTAAGATAGGAATTGTTGCATCAATTTTACCGCATTTGTTTTGTTGTGTTTTACCGATAGTTTTGGCCATTGTTGGTTTGTTTGCACCAGAAGTTGCTCATTCATCTTTGATTCCCGAATGGTTGGAACCGTGGTTGTTTGTTTTTTCGGCTTTAATGTTAGGTGTGTCGTGGGCTTTGGTTTTACCAGATTGTCCGTGTTCTGAATGTGACGAGGAAAAATCTCATAAAAAACAAAAGATAATTTTATCAGTAATAACGACTTTATTTATAGTAAGTGTGATTTTACACATATTTGCCCATGGGCATTAATTAAAGCTGATATTTATTTAAGCGTATCCCCTGGAACATTGACGGAATAATAACAAGGTTTTGCTGATGAATTGTCAGCGCTTACATTGTTTGCCACATATTTGTACGTGCCGGTATTATCAGAAAACTCTTCTGCATAGCAGTCTGCAATCGTGTGAACTTTCCATGTGCGCCATAACAATTTGTTTGAATTTGTATCTGTTTCAACAGTGGATGCTGCAACCAACGCTTCGCCGGGACATTTTTCGCATTCTATACCGGTAAGATTTCCTGTGTCATCTGTGCAGATATGGGACAGTATTTGATTTTTGTAACCTTCATATGTTCCTGGAACTACTGATTTTTGTGTGCCTGTATTTTCTTCCGTGTAAGCAAATGGTTCTTCTGCAGCAAAAAATTTGCGCAAATTAGTAATGTGTATCACGTCAGAATCAGATGTATTATACGAATAATAATCTGGGGTTTTTATTATTGTACCGGACGTTGTTTTTTTATTCATTCCTTTTAACAAATTTGTACCCAAAGAAACCGCCGCCCCACAGCGTGACACATAATATCCTTGGGAACACAATGTTTTGATGGAAGAACCTGTATTAGCATTTGAAAAATAGTTGTTTAGTTTTTGGTCGTTCTCAAATATGGTGTTAGTTTCTTCTGCACGTGCATATCCAAGGCCCGTGCAATACATCAGTATCAGCATCAGGCAAAACTTTTTACACAAAAATTTGCAGATTTTAACCATCTTCTTTCCTTATAAAAACATTTTATGGGTTCTATGTTTTTTTATCAAGAAAAAAATAAAAAACACTTGCTTTTATTTTGTTGTTTTTTCTATAATTCGTCCGTATAAATGAAAGGAGAAAAATCATGAAATTATCGAAAATATTATTTGCATTAATATGCGGAGCTTTTGTTTTTGGGGCTAACGCTGCGGACATAACAATTTATTATTCACCAACATGTCCACATTGTCATCATGCGCGTGATTTTATTGAAAATACATTGATATACGAATATGCGGATTTGAAAGTTTCTACTGTTAATGTTATGGATGTTGATAATCAGCCAGAATTTATGGATGCATTGAAAAAATGTGAATACGAATCGGGCGGCGTTCCTGTAATTGTTATTGGTAAAAAATGTTTCCAAGGTTATGCAGATCCTATGCAGGCTGATTTGCGTGAAGCCATAGAAGTAGATTTGTCAGACGAACAGAAACAATCTGCTGCTTCTAACAAATCAGAAATGGAAAAAGATAAAGATGCTTTCGTTGCAGCACATGCTGACAGAAAAGAAGCTGTGACCGAAAGAGACAAAAAAAAAGTGACGAATAAAACAGTAAAGAAAAACAATACCGCTGATATCTTGTTATACGGATTTTTAGTATTATTGTTGGCTGGTTTGGGAATTGTTTTGTTCAAAAAACAAAAATAGGTAAAATATAATGTTTGATTTAACGGTTCTTGATTATATTTATATCTTTATAATTTTGGCGTCCACTGTATGGGCAACAATACGTGGCGGTGTTTACGAAACAATTGCTACATTGTCTTGGGTTGTGGCGGCGATAACTGCACGTTTCACGTCGCCATATTTAGATGTTCAATTGCAAAAATGGTTCCATTTACCTGATTCTACTGTTGTGACATTGGTAGTATCTTATTTCATAGTGTTTTTTGTGATATTGGTAATCGTCAGTTTTATAAATCATAAAATTCGCGAAAGAATACAAGATAGTTTTTTATCTGTCACAGACAGAACATTGGGTGTAATTTTTGGAATTATTCGCAGTGTTATCGTGATGGGTTTTGTTTATTGGTTGATACTTTGGTATTATTCCGATATGCCACGTGGGCTTCCTCATTGGGTGGCAGATGCGCGAACCCGTCCAGTTATGCAATTAACTGCGATAAAAATGGACGATTGGTTCTTCTTTGGTAACAGTAAATTGTTAAAGCAGGATTTAGAACAAGACAGACAACAACATAAAAATCTTATAAATCCAGCGGTAGAAAAAAAGAAGCCAGAAGAAGTTGATGCTAAAAAGCCAAGCGAAACAGGATATAAATCTTCGGAACGTGCGGCACTGGAAAATCAATTGTTGCAAATAGAATCTGTAGCAAATGCAATTCAGGAAGAAGAAAAATAAGACCGTTTTATAACGGTTTTATTTTTTGGAAAAGTGTCCTGTTGAAAAAGAACGCTTTTATTATTTTAATAATTGCATGCGAAAACTGAAAGTGTTCTTGACGATTTTGTTGCTTTATGAATTCACAATATTAACTGTATTGCAAATACCAAGATATTGTGTTGGTTTTTTTACACCACATTTTTGCAATATTTCTTTTAGATATTTTTTTATGGTTATAGTTTTGCCGGCATTAATAACTTTATTTGTGTGGTGGATGCCGGAAATATCAAGACTGTTTTGCAGAAAATGTCAATGTGAAGTGCCGCATGAAAAATCAATAAAAGATAACGTAAAAGAAATTGTATCAGACCAAGATATTGAACGATTGATAAGTGCAATAATAGTGGCCGGTATGCAAAAATTTGTATCGAAACATCCAAAGACAACAGAAACATTAAGTGATATTATAAAAGCTTTTATCAAGAGTAGTGACAAAAAAAGATTGACAAAATAAGCTTTTGGACTATATTGTTTGTGTAAAAAACAAGGTATTTATATGTCTGAAAAGTTTTGTATATTTTGTGGCGAAAAACCAAAAAATAAAAATCTGGAACACGTTATCCCAAAGTGGTTGATCAAAATGGCCGGTGTGGAAAAGAAGCCTATTTATTCACCGCATCCTGAATTGGGCAGAAATATTTCTTTTATGCAATTTTCTTTTCCTGCGTGCACAGAATGCAACGGTAAATATTCTAAAATGGAAGGGGCTGTAAAACCTGTTTTGGAAAGTATTTTGGCGGGTCAATCTATATCTGGAACAGATGCCAGTTTATTAATGGATTGGTTTGATAAAGTACGCATTGGTTTATGGTTGTCCAATATGTTTTATGATCCAAAATTGAAACATGATGTCCAACCGCATTATTTTATCGATTTTGGTGTTGCAAAAAAAGACAGATTGCTTTCCGTCCAAAAATTGAATCTGAAAGAAGGTGAAAACAAAGGTATTTATTGTGCCGGAACAATGACACATTTGTTTAATTATTGTCCTGTGGCTTTTACCATGGTTATAAATGATTATTATTTCTTTAATGCATCGACCCATAATTTAGTATCGCCACGTGTAGGTTTTCCAAAAATAGAGAACGCAAAACCATATGACGATGAAAAAGGATTGTTGGAAATAGATGTTGTTGAAAATCCGCACAAGAAAATTGTAAATCCTGTTGTCCAAAGCTTTATACCGAATTCAGAAGCAATCACTTTTTATCAACCGATATACAGAGATTTTCTTGATCCAAAAGATTTTGTTGTTGATGAATACATGAAACAACACAGTTATGATGTTGATAAAGGTCTTGGTGGTGTGTTTGTCCAAAAAGGTTTCGCACAAAAAGCGAAATATTTAGGACAGAACGAAAGATTTGGTATGAAACTAAAACCTGTTCCTGTACCAAATTTGGAATCAGATGTATTAAAGTTTCAGAATGCTGTCCAAAGTAAAGGTATTATATCTAGTTCAGAGGTTAATACCGGTGTGCGCATGAATGCGATTATGTTGAAATCTATGCAACATCAGAAATAAAAAAACCGCCGTAAAGGCGGTTAATTTCTGGTGCCAGTTGTCGGACTTGAACCAACGACCCTCTGATTACAAATCAGATGCTCTACCAACTGAGCTAAACTGGCAAGCGAAATATATAATATAGGCAAATAAACTTTTTTGCAAGTAAAAAATAATATTAAATGCTTTTTATCTTTTTCTGCCGCAAAAGAAGTCAATAAAGTCAAAAATAGGCTTGTTTTGTGCCGCCAGTTCTTTGCGTTTGGAATATACGCAGGCTACATTAACATAAAGAACTTTGTAATCTGGTAAAATAGCAGTGGAAAAACCAGCCTTTTCGTATTCTTGCAACATCAAAGGTTGCCGACCAAAACCATGTTGACCGGTTTGACTGTTAAAGCCCACGACAAACAGTTTTCCAAAATCATTGTATACTATATATGTATCAAAACCGTTAGCATAAACGTGCTTGATTTCAGATTTTGTTATTGTATCAGAAAATAATTTTTCTACTTTTTGTTTTGTGCTCATGTTTTATTCCTGTTTTGTGTTATTATGGCAAGAACAGGCGAAAAGTCAAGCAACACCTTGATTTTATGAAAAAATTCACTATAATGAAGGAAAAGAACCAAGGAGCAAAATATGTTTTTAATATTTAACAAACAATATCGCGCAGAAGAAAAATTGATTTCTGAATTGAATAAAAAGATAAAAAAATCGAAAACATTTTCTGATATTCGCGAAGAATTTGGAGAAATATATAAATTGGACAATTTAGATATAGTTTTCTATTTGTCTGAACATGTGTTGTCTGTTCTCGATAAATCAGGTGCAGAAATTATAAAAATAAATTGCAAGGAAAATGCCGGTGACGATCTTCAGCGCGAAAGGGCAAACTGGTTTCACCATTTGTTATGTGATGTGGCCAGAAAACGCGCAAAACAAGAAGAAGAAAAACAAAAGAAAATAAAATCCATGCAACAAGCGGCACGTGCCATCGAAGCTGAAAACAATGTAGAAAAACAACAACAATTGCAACAGCAGGCAACTCTGGCAGCCTTGGATAAAATCCGTGGATTGTAAACAGATTAAAACGGGCAAATCGCCCGTTTTTTAATATTGAAATCGGAAAAATCATTGCTACAATAGTCGGCATGAATAAAATACCAGAACTTTTGGCGCCGGGGGGCACTTTGGATGCGTTTAAAACCGCGATTCTTTACGGTGCAGATGCGATTTATGCAGGTTTGCCAGGCTTTTCTATGCGGGCACGGGCTAAAATAACTGTGGATGAAGTGAAGCAGGGTATAGATTTTGCCCACGCACACGGAAAAAAAGTATATCTGGCGTTCAATTTGTTCGCCCATGATCGCGATTATGAAAATATGGGACGTGTATCCGAAGTTTTAGATTATTTGCGTCCTGATGCGCTTATTATATCAGACGCAGGGGTTTTAATGTGGGTACGTGAACATCATCCAGATATTCCAATCCATATTTCGACTCAGGCGAATATTTGCAGTGCTGCCACTGTTAAGTTTTGGCAAAATGCGGGCGCTGTGCAGTGTGTTTTGGCGCGTGAAGTATCTCATAACGAATTTAAGTCTATTCGGCAGCAGTGTCCAGATATAGGTCTTGAAATATTTATCCATGGTGCGATGTGTATGTCTTATTCGGGGCGTTGTTTGCTGTCGAATTATATAACTGGCCGGCCGTCTAATCGTGGGGCGTGTGCGCAACTTTGCCGTTGGAAATATGATGTAATTTTGCGCGAAAAAGAATCTGGTATTGAAATGCCTATCGAAGAAGATGATCGTGGCGCATATATTATGAACAGTAAAGACCTTTGCCTTATGCCACGATTGAAAGAAGTTATCGAAGCAGGTCCAGATACACTTAAAATAGAAGGGCGCAATCGCAGTGAATACTATGTTGGTATGGTAACACGGGCATATCGTAATGCGCTGGATGCCTATGCGCGCGACCCAGAACACTTTGACCCAACGCCATTTATGGATGATTTGAATCTTTTGGAAACACGTGGATATACAACGGCTTTCTTTGATGGCCCTCTGCCAAGCGATGCACATGATTATGAATCTACACATTCTAATTCAGATTGGTGTGCAGCTGGCGTTATAACCAATGTAGATGACAAAAATATAACCCTTGAATTGCGTAATGAAATAAAGCAGGGCGATACAATCAATTTCGTTTTGCCACATGTCCAAGAAAAAGTTTCAGTTGTCTTGGATAAGATTATAAATGCAAAAGACGGCACTGAATTGCCAAAGATGTCTGCGGGTCAGAAAAACTCACTTTCAATTCCAATTGAAAAAATCCCAGAACAATATCGTGATAAGTTTGTTCCGTTGGTTTTGGCGTATAAGCACAAATAAAAAAAACGCCGTTGTGGCGTTTTTTTATTTATCTGTTGTGTTGGGTAATGGGATTTCAACATAATCATTGTATTTGCCCAAATAACGTGTTCCTGTCATGCATACGAAATTAGAAAGGGAATCTTCGTATTCACGACTGGCCGTGGTCCAACGATCTGTGATTTCTGATTTCGCGCCTTGGTATCCTGCAAATCCACCCAATGCACCACCTGCAGCAGCCCCAGTCAAAGTACCCTTTGTGCGCCCTGGGTTAGAGAAATCAACCAATGCACCGTCTTCGGCACTGCCAGATGTCGGGAAGAATCTTGGTTTTTTGTCCTTGGGTATTTCCGAACCAACGGAACCATCAGAATTGCGGTAATAGTATTTTGCTATATTATTTTCGTTCAATTCAGAAATCTTGTGCCCACCAATCTTGTTTGACAGATTGCTTTTCATGGTCACATACGCAGGATATGCGTTGCCGGCCGTTTGTTTTGCGCTGGCTACTCTGAAATACACATCTGAATCATTAATAATGTCGCCCACTTTTGCCAGCTTAAAGGTCGAATAGTTTTCGTCGACTATATAGCGTTCTGTATACTGATATGTATTTGTGGTGGCATTTTTCTTTGTGTCTTTCAAGTTTTTCAGTGGTACTGTGTCAGAACCATTGGATACATATATGTCCAACAATCTAATTGGGTTATTTGTGCAATTGAATTTGTCTTCCTTGGGTGCGCAACGTTTGACGGATGTCCCGCTTAAATTGACTATATCAAAGGTATTGTCTTTTGGTGCGTCCCAATCTTCCCCTTCAAATTCGACACTTCCCAAGACGCAGTCTTGACCACCGCATTTTTTTATTATCAAGAAACCATCTGTGCCTGATTGTCCGGCCAACATATTGCCGACAACCGCACCGGCAGCGGCATCAACAGCGGTTGATTTAATTGTGTCGCCCGCAACTTTTCCTGTATAAATACTGGCGGCTTCAAGTCCTGCACCAGTCACAGCACCAATGGCAGAACCTTTCAGTTGGTCTTTGCCAGTGCCAAGGATAGCTGTGCTGCCGGCATCTTTCTTTGATAAAGCATTACCAGCGACAGCGCTTATAATTGCTGTGGCCGCGATTTTAATTCCGGCATTTTGTTTCTGTTCTTCGTTCATAACGGCTTCGACATCGGCCATGGTTGGTGCCGCATCAGCCGGTAACATTGTTTTTGATAAAGCGACAGCATTCATCCCCGTTTCTGGGAAAGAATCAATATTACATTTCATTGTGTCGCCAGCTGCCAAAGTCGTGGTGGCCAAAACTTCATTTGTATTTGCATCAACCAGTGATACTACCGCAACGCATTGATTTAATTGATTTTGACGAACACCTGATTCAGGGATTTCCCATCTGAAAACGCCGTTCGGGTAAATCATCGCACAATTTTCCAATTGGGCAACGGTTGTTTTAGAAGAATTGTTCAATATTTCTGATGCTAATTTTTCATCCGAAACCAATACAGGCAAAGTTGCTGTCGCGGATGCTGTCGTTACATTTGTTGCGGTTGCATCCAAGTATTCTTGTTGATAACGCAAAGCATTAACCTGATTGTATGCATCTGCATAAGAACGTCCGGCATTTTTGGTGTTTACATTAACGCGTGCTTCAATTGGCAAGGTTGAAATGCTTGCCAAAATCGCAGAAAACAAAGATATTTTACATATTCTGTTTTTCATTTTACGTTAAAATTCCAATCTTAATCTGACACCTATATCCAAACTGGACAATGTTCCGCTTTCAAACCAATTTGTATAATGGAATACGCTGTCATAAGGCGCTTCGTATTCATCACCAGCACCATCACTTAACCATTCTGTTTGAGAAACGATGACAGAACCCGAAGTTTTAACTTTTCCTAAATTGGCATAACGAATAAAGAAATCAAGTTTCAATCCTTCGTTCATAGCCGTTGTAACACCGCCTTCCAATTGGAAAGCCAATTGTTCCATTGTGCCACCGTTATGGTAAGCATAAACGTCTGAAATTGCAGTCAACCCACCAGCCTGAACACTGCCAGGACCAAGTCCACTTGTTTCGTCATAAAAACTGTTATCAAAAACAACATAGTCTGCGATTGTGTTCAAAGACAAACCAATACCTGCGCCAACATATGGACGCAATTGACCCCCCATCACGTTCCCAGTGAAAGAGTCTATGTTGTAATAAACATTTAACATTGTTGCATTAGATGTCATTGCACCACCAGAAACTGTCGCATCGGTAAATCCATCGCCAGTGGATGTTTGGACATTGTTGGCGTAAGACATGCCTGTATAACGCAAATAAGAAAAGTCTACACGTACATCACTGTTAATCGCAGCGCCGACAGAAACAGACAATGGAATTACGCTGTCTGACTGTATGTCTGATGGTCTGAATGATCCT
>Ga0310786_10001757_pt1 | contig 34576 bp, 30 predicted proteins | sample AusTroGonzalo_MG_FD_203881 | JGI IMG/M metagenome (GOLD analysis project Ga0310786, IMG submission 203881) | Bovine rumen microbial communities from tropical cattle in Woodstock, Queensland, Australia - Gonzalo_03 (v2) (version 2) | ecosystem: Host-associated > Mammals > Digestive system >... | reverse complement strand
AATGGTGGAACCGCCCTGTGTGGAGGAAGAAGTCAGGTTGAACACAAGTGCACCCACAATACGCTTCAGGTCCACACCGTTATGGGAATAGAACCGGGCGTCTTCCACCGCGATAAAAGCATTGCGGAGCATCTTGGGCATCGCGTCCAGCGATACCAGCACCCGGTTTTCTGTTCCTTTGTATTCTGTAATCAGATTGCTGTTGCAATCATAAATGAATGACGTCTGTGCCTGGGTATCCATTGCCACCAGGTTCAGTTCGGGAGCCGTATCCACATAACCCTTGGCAATTCCGGCCAGTGCGCCCAGTCCGGCCACACCGGCAAGCACCACAATCACGATCAGCACCCTGATCGTGTTCAGCAGCACACTGACGACAAAGTTCGGTTTCCGGGTTTCCGGGCGGAAAATACTGCGGGGTTCCGGTTTGTCTTCCGGCTCCTCGTCATAATCCTCGTCGTACTCCTCGTCATCCTGCGCCCAGGAAGATTCCTCTTCGTAAGCCTCGTTGCCGTAGGCCTCTTCTCCGTCGTAGGTTTCCTCGTATTCATCATATCCGGACTCTTCGGGATAATACTCCGCTTCGTCCATCGGCTCGTCATACGCATCAGGATCCCTGTTTTCAGGGAACTGCGGTTCGTAGCCTTCATCGGAAGAATATTCTTCGAATTCTTCGAAGTTATCTTCTTCCCGTTTCTTCTTACCGAACATTCTAACCCTCCGGTTTGACCGTTTGTCATGGCGCGAAAAGCTTATACCAAGACAGTTTATAATATCATAGATCGCTTTCCTTGTCCAAAAACCATCCTTCGAAAAAACAACGATCCCAGGCCGCTTTTCCTTCCGGATTTAACTATGAGGCAAACCCCGGAATACGGAATACGGAATACCTTCAGTAAAGAATCAAAACTAATTGTTCATTGTTCATTATTCATTTTTCATTGTCATCGCCTTAAGCGATGACGCAGTCCCTTACTAAGGCCGCAGGCCTGATTCAGGAAGGAACACCATTACCTCCACATTGTCATCTCGACTAAGAAGCCCAACGGGCTCCGCATGGAGAGATCTCGTTCTTTTTCCTTCACGTTTCATCCAATTATCCGGAACATCATCGTTCCCTCGCTGTCATCTCGACTAAAGAGCCCAAAGGGCTCTGCATGGAGAGATCTCCTCCGGAGATATAAACCTTCAACATATCCGGAACACCATTGCGTATAAATGTCATCCCGACCGAAGTGGAGGGATCTAGTTCTTTTTCCTCCACGTTTCATCCAATTATCCGGAACACCTTTAACATGGAGACTCAATTAATTCTGCATTATGAATTATGAATTTATCTTGACACCGTCCTCAAAACGCGTATAATACTCTTGAAGGTCAAAGTTAGTCAAACAGACTTTCAAGGAGGTAAATCCCATGAATATGAATCAGTTCACGCAAAAGACAGTCAATGCCCTGCAGCGGGCTCAGTCTCTTGCCATCGAATATCAGCATATGCAGGTGGAGCAGGAGCATCTGATGCTCGCCCTGACCGAGGATGAGAGCGAGCTCATCCCCCAGCTTCTGACCAAATGCGGTATTTCCGTACCCGCGTTTGTCAGCGGCCTGAAGGAAAACCTGGACCGCACGCCCCGCGTCTCCGGTTCCGGGCGGGAGCCCGGCAAGGTCTATATTGCCAACGATGTGGAGCAGGCCCTGGTGGAAGCGGAAAAGATCGCCCAGCGCATGAAGGACGAATATCTTTCCGTGGAGCATGTCTGGATGGGCCTGTGTGCCAAAGCTTCCTCCAACGTCAAACGTCTGCTGAAATCCCTTGGCTATCGTGACGACGCCTTCCTCAAGGCACTCAGCGAAGTGCGCGGAGCGGCCCGTGTCACCTCTGACACGCCGGAAGACACCTATGACGCGCTGAAGAAGTACGGTTCCGATCTGGTGGATCTGGCCCGGAAGCAGAAGCTGGATCCGGTCATCGGCCGGGACAGCGAAATCCGGAATGTCATCCGTATCCTTTCCCGTAAAACGAAGAACAACCCGGTCCTGATCGGTGAACCCGGTGTCGGTAAAACCGCCATCGCTGAAGGTCTGGCTCAGCGGATTGTCCGCGGCGATGTGCCGGACAGCCTGAAGGACAAGACCATCTTCTCCCTGGATATGGGCAGCCTGATCGCCGGCGCCAAGTTCCGCGGTGAGTTTGAAGAGCGTCTGAAGGCCGTCCTGGCGGAGATCAAAAAGAGCGACGGCCGCATCATCCTGTTCATCGATGAGCTGCACACCATCGTCGGTGCCGGCAAAGCGGACGGCGCCATGGATGCCGGCAACATCCTCAAGCCCATGCTAGCCCGGGGTGAACTCCACTGTATCGGTGCCACCACCCTGAATGAATACCGTCAGTATATCGAGAAGGACGCCGCCCTGGAACGTCGTTTCCAGCCTGTCATGGTGTCCGAGCCTACCGTGGAGGATACCATTGCTATCCTGCGCGGTCTGAAGGAACGGTATGAAGTTTTCCACGGTGTCAAGATCCAGGACAATGCCCTGATCGCCGCCGCCACCCTTTCCAACCGCTATATCACCGACCGTTTCCTGCCGGACAAGGCCATCGACCTGGTGGATGAAGCCTGCGCCATGATCCGTACGGAGATCGACTCCCTGCCTACAGAGCTGGACGACGTCCGCCGTCATATCATGCAGCTGGAGATTGAGGAAGCAGCCTTGAAGAAGGATGACGATCCCCTCTCCCGCGCCCATCTGGATGACGTGCAGAAGGAACTGGCGGAGCAGCGGGATCAGTTCAATACCATGAAGGCCCGTTGGGAAGCGGAAAAAGATGCCATCGGCAAGGTCACCGGCCTGCGTGAGGAAATTGAACGCGTCAATGCCGAGATCGAGCAAGCTGAGCGTTCCTATGACCTGAACCGCGCCGCCGAGCTGAAGTACGGCGAACTGCCGAAGCTGAAGCAGGAACTGGAAAAGGAAGAGGCCATTGCCGAGGAAAGCAAGGGCGAAAACAGCCTCCTGCGCGACCGGGTAACAGAAGAAGAAATCGCCCGTATCGTCGGCCGCTGGACCGGTATCCCGGTCTCCAAGCTGATGGAGGGCGAACGCGAAAAACTGCTCCATCTGGAAGACGTTCTGCATGAGCGGGTCATCGGCCAGGATGAAGCCGTGAAGAAGGTTTCTGAAGCCATCCTGCGCTCCCGCGCCGGCATTCAGGATCCGAACCGTCCCCTGGGTTCCTTCCTGTTCCTCGGCCCCACCGGCGTCGGTAAAACCGAGCTGGCCAAGGCCCTGGCCCAGGCCCTGTTCGACGACGAAAAGAACATGGTCCGGATCGATATGTCTGAATACATGGAGAAGTTCAGTGTCTCCCGGCTGATCGGTGCACCTCCCGGATATGTGGGCTATGATGAAGGCGGCCAGCTGACTGAAGCGGTCCGCCGCCGTCCCTACTGCGTCGTTCTGTTTGATGAAGTGGAAAAGGCCCACCCGGATGTCTTCAACGTTCTCCTGCAGGTGCTGGATGACGGCCGGATTACCGACAGCCAGGGCCGTACCGTAGATTTCAAGAACACCATCCTGATCATGACCAGCAACCTGGGCAGCGAGTTCATCCTCGACGGCATCGCCGATGGCGAGATCACGCCGGAGGCCCGGGAGCAGGTGGACCGCCTGCTGAAGACCCGCTTCCGTCCCGAGTTCCTGAACCGTATTGATGAGATCGTCTGCTACAAGCCCCTGACCCGGAATGAGATCGGCTCCATCGTGGGCCTGATGATCGCCGGCCTGAACAAGCGGCTGGAGGACAAGCAGCTGAAGGTCAAACTGACCGACGCCGCCCTGAATGCCGTCATTGACCGGGGCTTCGATCCTGTCTTTGGTGCCCGTCCCCTCAAGCGTTACCTGCAGAGCAAGGTGGAAACCCTTATTGCCCGCAAGGTCATCGCCGCTGATGTAGCTCCCGGCACCGAGCTTGTCGTGGATCTGGATGAAAACGGCGAAATCGTCATTGCTTAATTTCTGGCTAATATATCTCAAACATGAAAGCGGATACCGCAGTTGCGGTATCCGCTTTCATGTTTTTTTACATATCCTTTGGAATAATCTTGCGAACGCTCTTAACCAATTCCAGGGTTTCCTCTTTTGTCATATGAACAGTCTCCAGCATAAACCACTTCTCATCATTAGACCATGTGATCCTGTAGAATAGATCTTCCGGATTATCATCCGATATCATAAGTGCCAAACGGTCATTGATCATAATCTCAGTATAATCAGTTTCCTCAATTCCTTGTGTTGCTATTGTATTATAGGAATTTTCATCAAAATGGATTTCTCTTCCATCCTGGGAACTGTACTCTACTGCCGGCATCTCAGGATCTGAATCAATATAAGATATGGAAAAGCCATCCGGAATTCTTGAAAGATAATATTCACCACGCCAATCTGAAGGAACTTCAAACGATTCATCTGTGTTTTCCTCAAAACGGATATCTGCGACACCCTCCTCCTGATCTATGTTAATCAGCAATTGCATAATTGCAGATCGAAAAGAAGCATCTTTGGCAATCGCCACCGTTGTCCCTATGGCCGCAACAAGAATCAGGCAGGCAGCAATTTCCATAATCTTCGGAAGTATTCGAAAGATCTTTGATTTCCTTTTTGCTTTAGCTTTGTGTTGGTCAGCTTTATCTAGTTCTACCTGCATCCGCTCACGGATCCTATCCTTGATTATCTTCTGTTCGGATGTTATCGGTTCCTCACTCTTTTTGATAATCTCCTTTTCTTCACGCAACCTGTCTTGTTTGTATACCAAACGAATCAAGTCATCAATGTATTGCTCTTCGGATCCATAAATCTTATCTTCTGGTTTGCTCATGCCCGCACCTCCTCTCTGAGAAGGGCTTCATGTATATGCTTTCTGGCACGGGAAACATTCTGCCTGACAGCTTCTTGGGAAATTCCCAATTCTTCTGCGATCTCCTGATCGTTCAAGCCCATTTCAAATCTTAAGCGGATCACACTTTGCTCTTTTTCAGACAAAGTATTGATAATCCTATGTACTTCATCCAACTGATCTTTGGATTCTGCAATTTTCCCCACATCTTCCGTTGTAGCTATTGTCTCCATGCTATAATCGGACAAATACAAGAAATGGTGATTGAGAAGCTTTAGCTTTCTCAAACGACCAAATGCAGCATTACGAACCGTCGTGATTATATAAGAAGTAAGCGCTTTAGGCTCAAGCCTCCGGATACGATCTATTTTTTCATACAACGCCAGCACACTATCGTTAACTATTTCTTCAACATCCATATAATTATCCAGATAATACTCAGCGGTTACAAGCATCAGCTTGTAATACTGCGTATATATGTCTATCATCCATTCCTGATCCTCAGGATCTTCTATCATCTGGATAAAAACTGGTATAACCATCATACTATTGTTCTCCCTGCTGATCCTTTTTTTCTTTATTGGATCGTCATAAGGCTTCCGTAGGATGAGATTATACCGTCTGCGACGAAATATGTCAAAAATGAGCGTACATATTTTGCACATGTAACATTTTTGTGTACATTCTCATGTAATTAGTAACTGTACGCTTTATATGGCGTATCAACATTACCATTACTACAATCTGTTACAGTCAATATGCCTTTTGCGCGATAAGACCCACTTGTTGCCGTCACACGTGCCGTGGCTTTTTTTGTTCCACTTCCTGTGCCCACTTGTGTCCAATTTCCATTTGCATCTTTTTTTTCTAAAACAACAACAACTGATGGATTGGAGCCTACATTGATTGTAGCTCTGGCAGACGCAGTTATATAACCACCACTGGCAGAAATACTAACTGTCACACTATTTTTGCCATTTGCACGCAGCATGACAGTAGACGCCATCGACACGCTGGATACAGTCACAAGGATCATCATCAGGAACAGTGCAACAATTCTTTTTTTCATAATTATTCTCCCTTCTTTATCATACCATCATTGATTTCAAAAACTTCATCACAGAGATTTTCAATATCTGCAGCATAATGACTAACAAGTAAGAATGTCTTCCCTTTCTCACGCATGGAACTAAAAAGTGTCCGCATATCTTCCACAGCATGTTTGTCCAGCCCATTAAATGGCTCATCCATGATATAAATATCCGGATTTTCCATAATTGCTTGGGCAATTGCTAACCGTTGCCGCATACCCAGTGAGTATTTCTTCACTTTCTTCTTTTCGTTACCAATCAGTCCGACACATTGCAATGCCTTTCTGATCTGTTCATCCGATATGATCCCCCGGATACCGGCAAGGTACTTTAAATTGTGCCATCCGGACATTGAATCCAGAAATCCCGGATGCTCAATAACAATTCCCAGAATGGGAGGTTTGCCCTTTCCCGGTTTCATGGTTTTTCCGGCTATTCTGATTTCCCCCTTATCACACGGAAGAATACCGCACAGACATTTCAACAAAACAGATTTCCCGGAGCCATTATCACCAACAAGTCCATATATTTTTCCCTTTTCGACCTGTAGCGACACATCATCCAAGACGGTTTGATCGCGAAATCTTTTGCTGATATTCAACGCCTCAATTGCATACATTTCTCCTTCCTCCTTTCATTAATATTGGTTACGCAGAATCTTATCTGCAAAACTTTTGTTCATGTGAGATACTGCAATACACAGAACAGACACCAGAACACTTGAACCTATCAATGCTGTCAGTGCATAAGAAAATGTGGGATAATACGGCATATCAGGCACACAAATAACGCTCAACCTGGTCAGAGAAAGCGGAGAAGCATGATATGCCACATAAGGCAGTTTCCAGGAAATCACAAAATCCAATACTGAAAAAACGCAACCAACTAGCAAAGCTATAATCCTGCCAAAGCTCATAGATAGCAACAACATACAAAGTCCAAGACTAATAGCACAAAGGGCACACATCATAAATGATAATCCAAAGGCCTGAATCGGAGTATATTTCCCCGTTAAGGTAAGTGATAGCTCCAGAAGATCATCTATTTCTTCAAAATGATAACCATTTGCTATCGTATTTAGTATCTTCCCCCACCTATCCGTATCAAATAATTCTCCTCGACTGGTCAACAAACACAAAAGAAACATAATACATGTATAGAAAACACTTACTCCCACAACATACAGAACACGTCCGAAAACCCATACGTTACGGGAACAGCGTGTAGATTCAAATAAAGCATTGCCACGAAGAAGTGGCAGATCCGAAAAAAGCATAATAATGCCCATGCCAAATACAATTGTGGAAAGCGGAGTGGAAAACACTCCGGCTGTATATCCCCACGCATTGATTCGAATATCCGTCTCCTCCTGAAAAAGCACTGTCGGAACATTCAGATGATAAAAATATATAAAAAACAGGCACAAGTATGCATAAAAGAGCGGTGTCCGAAATAGCTCTTTCAGATGAACCATGCATAAATACAAAGCGCGCCTCACTGCCATTCAATCACCCGCTTCCTGAAGAGAGTTCGGAAAAGAATATAGGACACCAGAATAAAAGCAAGAAGAATCCCTGCAATCACACAATAAACAAGTCCTGGAGAATCAGTTTCCAAACGAAACACAATCGATGACTGTGCTCCACTTAACCCGACAATGGTGATTTTAGTTGCTATTTCTAGCATTGAAAAAAACAGCATTGGAAACAGATAGATCATTCCGCGTCTGACAGTCAACGTCGCAATAATACAACCCATTCCCGCGCAAACCGCGCCAAGAAGGAACTGCAGACTTGCAAAATAAAGGAAATATAATCCCCACTGATGATTCAGGATAATCGGTTCCATGAAAGGTTCGTAATAAGTACCATCATTATAAGCCGGAACAGAAAATGCCATAGTCCCAAGATAGCACAACACTCCGATTGTCAGGACAATGCCGCCGATAATACACGGTGTAAAAAATTTGACATTACAGTACGTATTGAAACTGCAGCGTGTAGATTGGAAATACAGGCTGTGGTGTTCCCAATCCTCCACTAGCATGCTTCCGGCTGCAAGAACCGCAGGAAAAGGAAGAAGCGAGCGAAATGGATTGAATTCCATCATGAATCCATTATGCCGATGAATCCAAGTAGTACTCGGATGTAGAATAATACTGATCCATCCCTGGTATCCCTCCCCCAGAATATAAATCCCTAAACAGATAAGAATTGCTAAAAGGAACTTCGGTGCCCGTAACCCTCTGGCAAGCTCAACTTTCATATATTGCAACCAAGTCACCTCCTGTATCAGAACAGCGGTTTGCCTGTTACGGCATCATATGCTTCATATGTTATATAAGGATCATCAGATTCTTCATCCGCTATGCTTATCTGGGCCACCCACGCCGGATAAAGCGTATACGGTTTTTCTGAAGCCCAGTCTCCTGTGATCGTCACATATTCCAGAGCCATAGATTGAACCGTCACGCTCTTTACACCCGGAAAAAACATGTTAGCATACTTTTCTTCAATGCAATGAATCGCCTCATCGGCATTCATTGCCGGTTTGCAATCCGTTATTGCCTTCAGTTGACTGCCTGAAAACAGCATACTTTCCACTGCTGAAATCCCGTATCCGGGTGTAACAATCATCCTCATATTCATGTTTGGTACTTCCAGATCGTTACTCATGCTTGTCCAGCAACCTGAAAAAAGCCGCAGACCCTTATAATACACAGGAAACGTCAGATCAGTAAAAGCATAATCAGCCGCTTCTTTCGGATAGTACAATTCACTCCAGCCCATTCGTTTGGTATATAATTTCATTCTTTCAGAAATCGTTTCGGGATCATCGCATTTATTGACCCTAAGTACATCTCCGAGCTGGAATCCGAATTCCGTTGCAATCAATTCCGCATTCCGTATGATCTCTTCCCTGCTTACACCATTGATTTCGAACTGGTTTGGATCGTCAATATAATCATCATGCATGCTGTTTTCATACATATAATATGGATCCAGAGTTGCCAGATTTACATTGCAGTATTGATAAAGATGGCACATCGGATAAGAAGAAGATTTCGATATAAATGAATATACCGGATCGGATTTAGTCGGCATTTGCCATTCGCCGGAGCTTGTATCAAAGCCAAGGGCTTCCCAGTTAATCTGTTTTCCCTTTTCAACCACTTCGGCTTTACTTAGCTTTTCCAAATGATACTCGCATACCTCGGCCCCTTCCGGTACTTCTAGCACCTTTGCATGGATCAATAGCGGAAGGCCTTCACAATCTATTTCCCGGTCAATCCGCCACCAGGTCTCTTCTACCCAAACATCGCTGTCCGCAGATGCAGAAGTAAAACATATCAGGACAAGCATAAGGATGATCATTGCTTTTTTCATAATAGAATCTCCTTGTCGGATAAATCCCTGAGGGAACAGAAAAATCCATTCCCTCAGGGGCTGGTTGCATCATAACCAGATCAAATCAAGTCATATATGACCACTTTACGGCGTGAAGTCCACCGTAACCTTGGCAGTACCGTTATTGCAAGAACACTGGCTCCGATGGGCCACGCGAAGTTTGTAATCAGTGTTCTTCTGTCCACGGGAATTTCCGTGTCCGTCGGGCATATAACTCAGAGAAAAACTAGCGTCTCCCTTGGTATTGTGATATTCCGTTGCTTCCCAACCGGTATATTTACGAACCTGATAATACATACTATGTGAACCGGCGCCGCTTGTTGTAACCGATGCGCTGGTCCAATCAGAAGTCAGTTTTGTTTTTGTTCCGGTATAGGTCCCATTCTTCTTTTTAATGGACAGCGTCCAACCGTCTGCCATAGCAAAAGAAGACAGAATCAAAGCAAGAACGAGCAGAATCGCAAAAACCTTTTTCATATTTAAACCTCCACAAAATTGTTCTTAATTGAATAATAGTTACATGTGTTGTATACTAGGCATGTTCCCACAGAACGGTCACCGCTTTTGCGGTGAATGCTTCGCTGGCATTGTTTTGCGGGAACTTTTTCTTTTAATGCCAGGGTCACGTATACGTATGCGCATTTCTTATCCCTCCTTCTTATATAGATTCCATATAACAGCGTTTTCGCTGATCATGGGCGTAATAGAAATGGTTTTTTCATAACCCTTACACTTATATAAATGATCAAGCTGTCATTTTGTGACAGCTTAAAACATCTTTTTTTGTATTTCGATTGTTTTTTGCTATTGGTTCTCATAGTCAGGTCATGAAAAGCTTTTGAATAATCAATGCATTAAGTAGAAGAAATCATTTTGGCACAGGCGGAACGCCGGTAATTCTTCTTTCGTTATCTATCCGGAACAAAAACTTTTCTGAAAAAACTGAACCTTTTCCCCGGTGAATGTGTCTATAGGGTGTATCGGCCGATACAGGAAAGGAAAGGGCGCCCATGACTGAATTTGAATTCGAGCAGCAAGTAACCGCGCTTACCCAGAAGATGTACCGGGTATCCGCCAGCCTGCTGCGCAGCCCCCAGGACCGGCAGGATGCCGTGCAGGAATGCGTATGGAAAGCCTGGCGCAAGCTGCCTCAGCTGCGAGATGAAAGCCTTTTTAACGCATGGATCATGCGCATCCTCGTCAATGAATGCAAGCGCCTGTGCCGCTCACATTGGCGTGAAGTAACCGTGGAAGAGATCGAGATCGAACAACCGGACGGCATGGACAGCCGCCTGCGGGATGAAGCTCTTCACAATGCTGTGATGCAGCTCCCCGAAAAACTGCGGCTCGCCGTTACACTCTACTACATCGACGGCTTTTCCCTGCGTGAAACCGCGCATATACTTCACTGCCCCGAGGGCACCGTCAAACAGCGTCTGCATCGGGCGAGAACCACATTACGCGTTCTGCTGGAAGAGGAGGTGTGAGGGATGAAAGAATTGAACTGGAAAGACTGCTTTGAGCCTGCACCGGAAGCCTTTGAGCGCTCCGTTCAGCGCGCGCTGCAGACAAAAACGGAGGAACAACAAATGAAACGCATCATTCCGCGGTCCGCGATAATCGCTTTTGCCCTTATTCTTGTCCTGATGGCCACAGCTCTCGCCTTCGGCGGAGATATCCTGAACTTCCTGCATACGAAAGATATTGGTGAAGTTCAGATTCAGAAACCGGATGTCGAAGTAAAATACAAAGAAGACGGAATCCTGAAGGAAATCCGTGTTGACGAAGCCGTATGCGACGGCCACTCCTTTCATATGCTGGTTACCTGTATTGCTGACCCTGAAAAAGGTGCCCTGCTCTGGGGATTTGACTGGGATAAGGATCTGAGCACCCTGCCTTTCGCCGCCGAACGTGCGGCAGCCCCGAAGGTATATGAGCTCAATCCCTCTGAGATGGTTGTTGAAACCGGCGGACAGAAGTATGAAATCATGGAAAACCTGGACAAGCGCTATGATTCAGCATACTCCATCTCAATGGATATAACTTTCTTTATTGATGAGATGAACCTGGGCGATACCATGACTGTATCCAGTGCATTCTGGCTCGGTGATTACCCATCCACCGAAAACGTACCCTACAGTGTAACCCTGCCCGTCCAGATTGCCAAGGCCCGCGTCTATGAAGCTACCAACCTGCCCATTAAACTAGAAAACTACAAGGTTCTTTCTGCACGCATCACCCGTACAGATATGGGCAGCTACTTTGAAATTGAAGTAGAAGATGATTATGATCCGGAGGAATATGAAAACTCCATGGTAGAAGATGAGGAAGGCTGTTCCCGTCCTTCCATCACCCTGCCGCTTCATGGCAGTCCCTGGTTCCACGTACTGGATCAGGAAGGTCAGAAGCTTCCCTGCATGACAAACGAATGGAAGGATCTGGAAAGATTCAGCGATGCTGAAGAATGGATGCATCTGCTGATCAGGGAAATGATTCCTATAACTCAGATTGGCAGTAGTTACACTATCCAGCCGCGGGATTCCGGCACAGGAGAACTTTTTACCCCTTATACCTTGGAGTTTGTGGAACGCTGATCATCAGCAAACTGGAAACAAATATGGCAGGAAACCGGAATGGTTTCCTGCCATACTTCTTTTTAATTCGTTTCTCTGCGTCAGCCGTTGCTGCTCAGGTCCGATTCATATTCCAGATCTTCCACAACACCGGTTTCTACATTGATGGTGACATAATAGATTCCCGCGCCCTCTTCTCCCTCGTATCCGTCCTCCTCATAGCCCAGGTAGAACCAGAATTCATAACACGGAATCTTTTCTTCTCCCAGCAGCCGGTACCAGCAGTTTTCCTCCAGGCATGCCAGATGATTAATCTGATCCTGGTTAAAAGCATACCGGATTGCAACCGCTTCCCTTGCGATTTTATCCATTTCCGGAATGGACAGTTTGGCCGCCTTTTCCGCAGCTTCAGATTCCTTCTGCTGCTGAGCCCGCATCTCTTCCTTTTCTTCTTCACTCAATACTCTCCCGGTTTCTTTTTCAATACCGTGAGACGCTGCAATGGCGATCGCTTTGCTCCGGAACGGTTCAAGCCCGAATGTCTCTTTATTGATCCGCATCATTTCAGCCAGCTGTTCCGGTCCCCAGGCATCCGCCTCAAATCCGCCCGCGGTATCTTCACCGTCACGCGACCAGGCAGCTTCAGCTTTTCCGTCTTTGATTGTCACAGTGTATTCACCCAGCACATAGGCAAATTCATTAAATCCCTTATAGGTTACAGTCGCGTTATTTCCTTCACCGGTAATCTGCCTGTTAAAATACGTCTGCATAGCCGGCGTTATCCCGTATTTCTGCTCAAGGGCACTGTCCGCCAACTGTACAGCATCCACTTTCTTTGAAAAAACCAGTCCCGCTGCCAGCGCAACAACACTGATGCAGAGAATTGCGGCAATAAGGATAAATGTCATAGAAACCTTTTTCATGGGCTTTTCCTCCTCACTGATTGCGTGAAGCACCTTCTGGCGTTCACGCTCATCCCAGGTAAGCCCGGAAAGGTTCCGGTCAACGAGCTCCTGAAAATCATTATTCTTCATCGTAATACCACTCCTTCAGCCTGACCCGCAGTATTTCACCAGCCTTGTTCAGCCGGAATCGTACCTTCCCTTCGGAAAGCTGCAGCGCGCTCGCAACTTCCTTCAGTTTCAACCCTTCATAATAACGGAGAAGGACCACTTCCCTTAATTTGGAGGGCAGGCGCATGACCTCGTTCAGTACCGTGTTGTCCGGGAAAACAAAATCGGCGGCGTTTTCGGGCAGCGTGTCCATATCGATCCGGCTTTGGTGGCGAAACCATGCGGTTCTCAGCATGTCCCGGCAGACGTTAATGCAAATGGACGTCAGCCAGGTTTTTTCAGAGCTTCCCCCGCGATAATCATTCATATGCCGGTATGCCTTGATAAAGGTATCCTGCACGGCGTCCCGCGCAAGATCCGCGTCCTTCAGATACAGGGCGCTCATCCTCAGAAGGCTGCTGCCGTACTGATCCATGAGCCGGGCAATCTCAAGCCGGCTGTCTTTCTCGCTTGCCGCCTGCCGGACGTCAGTCTCAGCAGCGAACAAACGATCCGTTTTTGCTCCCAGGGTCACTGTACCAACTCCTTTCACTCTATTAGACGGAGTGAAAAAACAAAAGTGTTGAAAAAAAAACTTTTTCTTATACGGGAAGAAATCATATTTTCATTCTGGTAAAGTTCCGCAGGATCCACCGGGTCATTTTGAGATTGGTTTCATACAGTTCCCGATGTTTATCCTTGTCTGCAAACCAGGCAGTGGAAATAACCTGGTTGGTCAGAATCATATATGGAATCGCGGCCTTTTCCTCCGCGGTCATATGCACCACAGAATCATACCCGCACATGATTTCCTTCAGGATCCCGGTCCATCTTTCCAGTTTCGCTTCATTTCCGTCCTCAAAGGTCTCTGACAGGATCGCACCTGCTGCATAGCAGGGATCAAAGATCCTCACGTTGCGTTCACTCAGCTCGAAGTCAATGAATCCCCATTTGTCCCTGGAAACAATGATATTGCCTGGATTCGGATCCCGGTGGATAATCTGCTGCGGCAGCGCGTAGTACAGTCTTTCCATCTCCTGCATATCGATCCCGGCGAAGGCGCCTTCGGCAGACAGTACTTCCCGCAGGGCCGGCAATGCCCAATCCCGGGCAATTGCAAAAGTATCCGTGTCTTCCACCGGCACGTCGATCTGCTGCAGTGCCAGATCCAGCTGGCCGATGACTTCACCGATAAACCGGCCTTTCTGTTCATACTCGGCCAGGTAAACTTTGCTGGCAAGGATACGGTCTCCGTTCACCCGCCGGCAGAGGAAGAAAAACAATTCTCCGTTTTTGACATATTCTTTTCCGTCAGTCGTCTGCACTGCAACCGGCGCATAAAGTCCCACGCTGTCCAGCGCTTTGGCAATACTGATAGCCTTGATCACATTGCCCAGATTTCCGGTGTATTTGATCACATAATCCGTTCCCACATATTTGGCGGTATTGCTGATCTCACCGCTTTCTGGATACACAACATCCGTTACAGGTTCATTTTCCATGCCCCATTCAGCCAGGATCTCTGTAATCTTCCTGTGTGTCAGCATAATCTGTTCCTCCTGGATAAGGTTGATTCTGTATGGCTGTCGGGTCCTGAATTCACGGAGGTATTCAGCCGGTGTATAACCCAGTTCCCGAACAAAAGCCTTGTAAAAACCGGCATAAGTGTTAAACCCGTATTCCAGAACTGTATCGGTCTTCTTCCTGCCGGAGCCGATTTCATGGATAGCATGGAGCAGTTTCCGCCTGAGAATATACTGCATCACCGGCATGCCCACGGTGCTCTGGAAAATCCGGTAGAAATGAAAAACGGAATATCCTGCTTTTTCTGCCGCTTCCGCCGCCGTTATTTCTGTCCGGAGATTGTCCTCGATATAATCGATGGCAGCCTGGATGTTTTCCTTATACACAGCTGTTCCCTCCTTTCTTCCCAAATAGCAGCCGCATGCAGATCATACTCTGTCCACAGGGGAAAAACATTTCCTGTTTTGCTGCTTTTTTGAACAAAAAACGGATCCGGCGCTCATCCGCCGGATCCGTTCTGTCTGCTTTATGCTTTCGGTTCCGCTGCCTTCAGCACCCAGAATCCGCCGGATTTGTCCAGCTTTTCCACGCTGCCGTAGAGCGTCTGCAGGTACTTCATGCAGCTTTCCGCGCCCTGCTGTTTCCGGATCACCAGATACAGCGCCCCGCCGGGATTCAGGCTCTTCGCCGCGTCTGCGAACATCTTGTAGATCACCTGTTTCCCTGCCCGGATCGGCGGATTGGTCACCACCGCGTCAAAGGTCTGCCCTTCCACGGCCGCCATGCCGTCGCTCTCGATGCAGGTAACCTCTGCCCGGTTCCGCTTCGCGTTTTCCCGGCTCAGGTCCAGAGCCCTCGTATTCACATCCGCCATGGTCACCCGGGTTTCCGGCCACTTCCGCGCTATCGAAATTCCGATTACGCCCCAGCCGCAGCCCAGGTCCAGGATATCCCCGGTCATTTCCTCCGGCAGTGCTTCCAGCAGCAGCCGCGTACCGGTATCCACTTCCCCCTTGGAGAATACTCCCGCGTCCGTCTGAAAGCTCAGCGAAATACCCCGGTAGGTATACTCGCACCCAACCGGTTTTGATTCGCTCTGCGGTACCCGGGTGTAATAATGATCGTTCATGCATCCCCCATGCCTGCGGCCTCCCGCAGGGCTTTCAGTTCCTCTTCCGTCAGTTCCCGCCACTGTCCCTCCGCCAGCGCCGGATCCAGTTCCAGCGGACCGAAAGCACAGCGGTGCAGTTCCAGCACTTCATGTCCCACCGCGGAGAACATCCGTTTCACCTGGTGGAACTTTCCTTCGGAGATAATCACCTCCGCCACGGACGGTCTCAGGATCGTCAGCTTCGCGGGCTGGGCGGTGAAATCTCCCAGATCCATACCGGAAGCAAAGGTTTCAATATCTTTTTCTTCCAGTTCGCCTTCCACCAGCGCCCTGTAGCGCTTGTCCACATGGCGTCCCGGGCTCAGCAGCCGGTGGTTCAGTTCCCCGTCGCAGGTCAGCACCAGCAGTCCGGTAGTGTCCTTGTCCAGCCTGCCCACCGGCATGCATCCAATGCTCCGGTACACCGGCGGCAGCAGGTCCATCACCGTAGGCTGCTTGGCGTCCCGCGCCGCGGTCAGCAGCCCGGCAGGCTTGTGCAGCATCACATGGCGGACGACCCGTCCGTCCAGTGCTTTGCCGTTCAGCGTCAGGCTGTCCTGTTCCGTCTCAAAAGAAAGGGCGGGATCCCGGATGACCCGCCCGTTCACCGCGGCCTGTCCGCCGCGGATCCATTGTTTAACCTCACTGCGGCTGCCGACGGAAAGCGTAGCCAGCCAGCGGTCCAGCCTCATTTTCATGATACCGGTATTACTCCTTCTCCAGTCCGTTCACAAACGCCGCGGGAATCAGGGAACGCAGCGGCAGCAGCGGAATAGTCAGTACTCCGCCCACAGCCAGGATAATCAGGGACACCTTGGTGGAGGGCAGGCTGACCGTCTTCATCACCAGACCGTTCAGGTCCTGCAGCACCGGCAGGTAGCGGATGATCACCGCAACAATCGCAATAATGATCGGCAGGATGGTAATCAGGGAGCAGATCCAGCACAGGACGATCTTCCCGTGATGGCCGCGCAGCATCTTGGGATTATTCCTCACAAACGCGTGCCGGTCACCGCTGTGGAAGGCACAGCCGAAGGCCAGCAGAAGCACCGCGGCGACAAAAATCAACACCATATACAGAACGCCTGTCATCAGGTCGCCGCCGCCGAAGTCTTTGATCGCCCGCAGCAGTGTGAAACCATCCATATCTCCGGCGTAATGAATCACCGCAATCACCAGGCAGGCAATCAGCGGGACACTCCAGAACAACAGCATCAGCATCCGCTTCAGTCCGTATGCCAGCTTCTTTCCATATTCGGAGGGATCAATCAGCCGGATGCTGAACAGGCTTCCGCCCCTCAGCGAGTCCCGCATACCGTCGGCCGCGTTCACCCGTCCCCAGAAAACCAGCAGCATCCAGAACAGAACAGCCAGCAGGGCAAACACCATCAGGCTGCTGTCCGTCAGGAACAGCAGCGGTGTCAGGGCCGCCAGGGTAATGCAGACCTCCACAATCAGGAATTTGACCGTGTTTCCGAAATGCTCCTTATATGCCCGAAACGCGTCTTTCAACGCTGCGGAAATCGTCATTCAGGTGATCCCTCCTGTCTGTCTTTTCCCGTGTATTATACCGGTTTTACGATTCCTTTGCAATGAAAACAGGATGCACCGTATATGCGGTGCATCCTGTCATAATCAGGTATATGGAATTTGCCTTGCTCAGCAGCCCTGGATGGAGCTCAGGATGATGCCGACCATCTGAGCAAATCCTTCGTTGGACAGAGGACCACAGGCCACTTCCAGGATATAACCCATCTCGGTGGTGAAGGCCACGACGCCGGTGTCCTTATCCTTGATCGCGTAGCTCAGGGCGGGCAGACCATTCACGGTGCCGGCTTCGATGTCGGAAACTTCGCTGTCTTCCTTCAGCTGAGCTTCATACTCTTCCAGGCTCATGCCTTCCATATTCACGTACTGAACAGCAACAGCAGCGTCATCACTTGCGAAGTAGCCAATGTAGCCGCTTTCACGGTCTTCATCGCTCAGTTCAACGGCCTGCAGCACTTCGGGGATCCAGATTTTCACGCTGATTTCATCAAAGGTCTTGAATTCACCGGCGATCTGGGAAGCGGTTTCTTCCACGGAAGCCCAGGTCAGCTCATTCGCGAACGCGACAGAGCACAGCATGCAGAGTGCCAGAATCAGTACAACCAGCTTTTTCATTTTGTTTTCCTCTTTCCTTCGGGACCTCGTCCCTTTTTTCGAGCCTTGCGGCTCACACAACGGCAAAAATCATACAAAAATCGCTTTCTGAAATCAATAAAAATGGGACGAGTGGCAAAAATCTGGGACGAGTGGTATACTGTCTCCCGTGTGTTTATCGGAGAAGGAGGAAACGGAATGCACATTGCGCTCACAGATGACAGGCCGGACGCCCTGGCAAAACTGTCGAAGACCCTGAATGAATACGCCGACAGGAACGGTCTTCATTTTGACCTGCATACTTATTCCGGCGGTGAGGAGCTTCTGGAAGCTCTTCCTTCACAGCATTTTTCTCTTATCTTCCTGGATGTCTATATGAACGGGATCTCAGGGATTGAAACCGCCGCCAGAATCCGCGAAACGGACGAGGAGGTCTGCCTGGTTTTCCTGACCACCAGCAACGAGCACCAGGCTGAAGCCATCCACTGGCACGTCTATGACTATATCAACAAGGACGAAGGACCCGAGGCCGTTTTCCGGGTCATGGACCGTCTCCTTCGCGGGCATATCCGTGATACATTCCCGACCCTCCGGTTTACTGCCGGTAAAACGGAAATCAGTCTCCCCTACAGTGATCTGGTCTGCCTTACGGCGGATCGGAACTACCTGGTCATTCACAGCCGCCAGAAGAAGGAATACCGCACCCGGATGACGCTTTCTTCCGTCTGGTCCAAACTGGAGCAGGACGGCCGCTTCCTCCAGGTTCTCCGCGGAGTCATCGTCAATATGGACTATATCACTGATATTGCCGACAACACCTGCTGCCTGCAGGGAGATCTCCGGCTTCCCGTCAGTGTCCGGAACCGCGCCACGATTGAGCAGCTCTGGACCGACTATACTTTTTCCAGGATTCGCCGTGAAAGCATAGCGGAAGGAGGAATCCGCCCGTGATTGCAGCCCTGCTCTCCTTTGTCATGGTGCTCCCGGCCCAGGTGCTGTGCCTTCTGCCAATGCGCCATCAGCTGAAGCCCGGCCGGAAGAAAACCGTCGCCATCCTGGCGGTGCTGAACGCGTTCCTTCTTCCCATGGCCGCCTTCGTCACGATTCAGTTCTCGCTGGATATCAACTATGTTCTTTTTCCGATGCTGCTGGTCTTTTTTGTGGTCTATCAGCATATCCTGAAGTGTGCTGTCAGCAAGACCCTGTCGATTTTCCTGTCGGTTTCCGCCCTGATGGCCATTCTCTGCAATCTCACCTGTGCCATCGAGGCCTCTTTCGATCCTGCCTCCGGCGCCAACACCCTCAGTCTGAAGTCGGCCCTGATCCAATTGGGCGTCAACACTGTCGCCTTGGGAATACTTTTCATTCCGTTCTTCCGTCACGGCAGCCGGCTCATCGACGAACTGAAACTGGAAAAGATCTGGTATATGACTCTGCCCTTTTCCGGCGTCATGATTATCTGCAATTTGTTCATCCGTCCACTGAAATATGAGACCCTTTTTGTCAACAACGTTTTTCGTTCTTTCCTGTTTTCCATTTTTACCTTCCTTATCCTGTGGAATATGCTCTGTGTCATCTATTACCAGATCGTCATGGGCGTCCTGAATGCTTCCCGTACCCGGGAGCGGATGAGAATGCTGGAAATGCAGGAAAGTCAGTTCGAGTCCCAGCAGCAGTACATGGAATCCTTCGCCCGCACCCGCCATGACTTCCGCCAGAATATCCTGACGATGAAGAACCTTTATCACGAAGGAAACTATGAACAGCTGGGCCAGTATATTGATGAATATTATGACGCGCTTCCCGTTCCGGAAACCCGCCAGTACTGTTCAAACCGTGCTCTCAATGCCCTGCTGAACTATTACGCGGGCAAGGCAAAGGAAAACGCTATCCCGATTTCCTTCCGCATTGATATCCCGCAGAAGATTTCCGTCTCGGATGTGGACCTGTGCACCATCATCGGCAACATCCTGGAGAATGCCGTCGCGGCCTCCCTGGAGATTCCCGCCGAAAAACGCAGCCTGCTGCTTTCCGGCCTGGTGCAGAACAACCGACTGTATATCGTGGCCACCAATTCCTTCAACGGCTTGGTCAAAGAACGCAACGGCAAGTATCTGTCACGCCGCCACAGCGGCAGCGGCATCGGCCTGAAATCCATCCGCGCCTCCGCCGAGAAGTATCACGGCAAAGCCGCCTTCTCCCATGACGGTCAGGAATTCCACAGCGACGTCATGCTCCTTCTCCAGCCGGCATAATCTACTGAATAAAAACACGGACAGGAAATTCTCCCGTCCGTGTTTTTTATTTGCTTAAAGTATCCATCACATTCGACGAAGTCGAATATTTCATGTGGCGAAGCCACATTTCACACGGCGAAGCCGTATTTCACATGAGCCTTCAGGCTCATATTTCATTTAACCCTTAAACATCTCCGTATTAAGCATTGGATCTGATGTAATTGATCAGTCCTCCTGCCAGGATCATACCCTTCTGGCGCTCGGTCAGCGGCATCTTCACGGCGTAGGTCTCGTTCTTCGTCTCGTTCTTCAGCACCAGGGTTTCTTCGCCCGCTTCGATCTTTTCCCGGACGCCCGGCAGGCTCAGTGTATCGCCCTGGTCAATCCTGTCATAGTCCTTCTCATCTGCGAAGGTCAGGGGCAGGATGCCGTTGTTGATCAGGTTCGCCTGGTGAATACGGGCAAAGCTCTTGGCCGCCACGGCACGGATGCCCAGGTACAGCGGCACCAGTGCGGCGTGCTCACGGCTGGAGCCCTGGCCGTAGTTGGCGCCGGCTACCAGAATACCGCCCTTTTCTTCCTTGGCTCTTGCCGGGAAGGTTTCGTCCACAGGAGTCAGGCAGAAATCAGCCAGGTGCGGAATGTTGCTGCGGAAGGGCAGCAGTTTCGCGTTGCTGGGCATGATGTGGTCTGTGGTGATGTTGTCTTCCATCTTCAGCAGAACTTTGCCGCTGACGTCATTCTCCAGGTCATGTCCCAGCGGGAAGGGCTTGATGTTCGGGCCGCGGACCACGTCCACGGTGTCTTCCTTGCCCTCCGCCACCGGCGGGATGACCAGGTTGTCGTTTACTTCAAACTGCTTCGGCTGCTCCACCGTCAGGTCCAGGTCCAGCGTCCGGGGATCGGTCAGCACACCGGTCAGGGCGGTCACCGCCGCGGTTTCACAGCTGGTCAGGTAGATGCCTGCGGAGGCAGTCCCGCTGCGGGCGTAGAAGTTCCGGTTGTTGGTCCGCACGGAGACCGCGTTGGTCTTCGGGCTCTGGCCCATACCGATGCAGGGACCGCAGGCGCTCTCCAGGATCCGTGCGCCGGCGCCGAGCATATCCGCCAGCGCGCCGTTGCGGGCCAGCATGGTCAGCACCTGCTTGGAACCGGGGCCGATAACCAGGCTCACGTCCGGATGGACGGTTTTGCCCTTCAGGATCCGGGCCACCCGCATCATGTCCTGATAACTGGAGTTGGTGCAGCTGCCGATGAACACCTGGTCCACCTTGATCGGTCCGATGTTCTTCACGGTGTCCACGTTGTCCGGCATATGGGGCTGAGCCACCAGGGGCTCCAGGGTATTCAGGTCGATATCCACGATATCATCATATTCAGCATCCGCGTCCGCAGCCAGTTCCCGGAAATCCGCTTCCCGGCCCTGGGCCTTCAGGAAGGCGCGGGTCACTTCGTCACTGGGGAATACGGAGGTGGTGGCGCCCAGTTCCGCGCCCATGTTCGCGATGGTTGCGCGTTCCGGCACGGTCAGGGTCTTCACGCCCTCGCCGATGTATTCCATTACCTTGCCCACGCCGCCCTTCACGGTCAGCCGGCGGAGCACCTCCAGGATGATATCCTTGGCAGCAACGCCGTAGGGCAGCTTGCCGCTCAGGCGGATACCGACAACCTTCGGATAGGTCAGATAGTAGGCACCGCCGCCCATGGCCACCGCCACGTCCAGGCCGCCTGCGCCGATGGCCAGCATGCCGATGCCGCCGCCGGTGGGAGTGTGGCTGTCACTGCCCAGCAGGGTCAGTCCCGGTACGCCGAAGCGCTCCAGGTGCACCTGGTGGCAGATGCCATTGCCGGGCTTGGAGCAGAAGATGCCGTGCTTCTTCGTCACGCTCTGGATGTACTGGTGGTCATCCGCGTTTTCGAAGCCCGTCTGCAGGGTGTTGTGGTCAATATAGGCTACGCTCTTCATGGTTCTGACCCGGCCAATGCCCATAGCCTCAAACTGCAGGTAGGCCATGGTGCCCGTGGAGTCCTGCGTCAGGGTCTGGTCAATCCGGATGGAGACCTCTTCCCCTGCCACGGGTTTTCCGCTGACCAGGTGGGCGTTCAGAATCTTCTGAGTTAAATTCATACCATTCCTCCGAAAAAAATAACCAGCCGCGACGCTCTGCCGGGGATGCGGCTGAGCTCTCCGCAACTGTGTTGTTGTTACCATACCATTATCTGCCAGAAACGGTGAAAGTCAACGGATTGGGAGCGAAAGAACACAGGAAAAGCAGCCTTGCAAACCAGCCCCCTGTTTGATATAATATTCAAGTTATCGCGTACGTCACGGCGCTCATGGCCAAAACGGCTGCAGCCCGTGTGGGAAAACGGTTGTATTCTTCATCACCAAAAGGAGAGTTGGCAGTTATGAAAGGAATCACGTCCAAGGAACTGAGAAATGCCTGGATCCGTTTCTATGAAGAACGGGGACATATCAATATCGGAGCCGTCTCGCTGATCGGCGACGGGACCACCGGCGTCATGTTCAACGTGGCCGGCATGCAGCCCCTGATGCCTTATCTGCTGGGCAAAGATCATCCCTCCGGAAAGAAGCGCCTGTGCAACGTGCAGGGCTGCGTCCGTACCGTGGATATTGAAAGCGTCGGCGACCCCACCCATTTCACCTTCTTTGAGATGATGGGCAACTGGTCCCTGGGCGATTATTTCAAGCAGGAGAAAACCCAGTGGAGCTACGACCTGCTGACCAAGGTCTTCGGCCTGGACAGCAAGGAAATCTGCTCCACCGTGTTTGAAGGCAATGACGCCGCTCCCCGTGATGATGAAACTGCGGATCTGCTGAAGAAGGTCGGCATCCTGCCGGAACACATCTTCTACCTGCCCAAGAGCGATAACTGGTGGGAGCTGGAAGGCACCACCGGCACCCCCTGCGGTCCCGACAACGAGTGGTTCTACCCCCGTCACAACAAGCCCTGCGGCCCGAACTGCGGACCGGCCTGCGGCTGCGGACGGTATGTTGAAATCGGTAATGACGTCTACATGCAGTACGTCAAGAACGCCGACGGCTATGCTCCCCTGGCGAACAAGAACGTGGATACCGGCTTCGGTCTCGACCGTATGCTGGCCTTCCTGAACGGCGTAACCGACGGCTACAAGACCGACCTGTTCATCCCGGTCATCAAGCACCTGGAAGAAAAGTCCGGCAAGAGCTACGATGATGATCCGGAAGCCCAGAAGGCCATGCGTATCATCGCGGACCACATCCGCACCTCCACCATGCTCATCGGCGATGTGAAGGGCATCCTGCCCTCCAATGTGGGTGCCGGCTACATCCTGCGCCGCCTGCTCCGCCGCGCGATCCGCTACACCCGTCAGCTGGGTCTGGAATCCTCCGTCCTGGCCGAGGTCAGCCGGATCTTCATTGAGCAGATCTACGATGAAGCTTATCCGCTGCTGGTGGAAAAGAAGGACTACATCCTGGACGAAATCATGAAGGAAGCCGCCCGCTTCGAAGCGACCCTGGCCACCGGCATGAAGGAGTTCACCAAGTGCATCACCGGCATCCGCCGCAAGAACGAGTTCATGGCCCAGAAGGATCCGTCCTACAAGCCCGAAACCGAAATCAGCGGCAAGCAGGCCTTCCGTCTCTATGACACCTACGGCTTCCCGCTGGAGCTGACCGAAGAGCTGGCTGCTGAAGAAGGCCTCACCGTGGACGCCAACGGCTTCGCCGAAGCGTTCAAGGAACACCAGGCCATCAGTAAGCAGGAAGGCGCCGCCAAGGGCGGTCTGACCGAGCGGAATGAAGAAACCGCCAAGCTGCACACTGCCACCCACCTGCTCCAGGCTGCCCTGCGCAAGGTTCTGGGTGATGAAGTTGCCCAGAAGGGTTCCAACATCACCACCGAGCGTCTCCGTTTCGACTTCTCCTTCAGCCGGAAGATGACCCCTGAAGAGATCGCCGAAGTGGAACGCCTGGTCAATGTGGCCATCGATGCCAAAGTGCCGGTCGTCATGGAAGAGATGACCGTGCAGGAAGCCAAGGAAAAGGGCGCCATCGGCCTGTTCGAGAGCAAGTACGGCGAGAAGGTCAAGACCTACAAGATGGGCGAGTATTCCTTCGAAATCTGCGGCGGTCCCCACGCTGCCAACACCGGCGACCTGGGCTCCTTCAAGATCCGCAAGGAAGAATCTTCTTCTGCCGGCGTCCGCCGCATCAAGGCCACCATCCAGCCGAAAGCGTAAGATAATTCAGAATTCTGAATTAAAACGCAAAAACCGGTGTGTATGGAATAAATGCATCACCTCCAATGTCATCCTGAGCAAGGCCGTTTACGGCCGCGTCGAAGGATCTCCTCCGCGGCCGCAGCCGCAGTAATTGTAAATTATGAAGTATCAGTTTGATTCTGAAAAAGAACACGCCCGTCTCGTTGAAAAGATGTCCTCTTCGGAGGACATCTTTGACGGTATCGTCCTTCATGTAAAGCGGGACACGGTTACCCTGTCCAACGGCAAATCTGCCATCAGGGAAGTCATCCGCCATATCGGTGCGGTCTGTGTCATCCCCGTCACGGAGAACAACGAAGTGATTATGGAGCGGCAGTACCGCTATCCGCTGGATAAGGTCATCCTGGAGATCCCAGCCGGTAAGCTGGACGCTCCGGATGAAGACCGGCTCTCCGCCATCAAGCGGGAACTGCGGGAAGAAACAGGCTATTCCGCGGACGAATGGACGGAAATCGGCGATTTCCATCCCGCCCCTGCCTACAGTGACGAATACATCACCATGTATCTCGCCCGCGGCCTGCATAAGGGCGAACAGGATCTGGATGCGGATGAGTTCCTCGACGTGTACGCCATCCCCCTCTCTGAGCTGGTGGAAGACGTTATGGCAGGAAGGATCTCGGACGCAAAGACCCAGGTCTGCGTTCTCAAGGCAGCCCGCATTCTGGGCATATAACTCACACAAAGGAACCAAATAACAGGAATAATATTCAATGGAATTTAAAGATCTTGGTTTAAACCCTTCCCTTCTTAATAACATCCGTGATACCGGTTATGAAACCCCGACCCCCATTCAGCAGGCCACCATCCCGCTGGTTCTGGAGGGAAAGGATGTCCTGGGCTGCGCCCAGACGGGTACCGGCAAGACTGCTGCCTTCGCCCTGCCTATCCTGCAGCGGCTGAAGGAAATCCCTCCGCGGCGGAACAATGCCAAAGTCATTCGCTGCCTCATTCTCTCCCCCACCCGGGAACTCGCCATGCAGACCTGGGAAAACTTCCAGCTCTACGGCAAGGGGGAAGGCCTGGACAGCGCTGTCATTTTCGGCGGTGTCGGTCAGGGCGGCCAGGTGGAAGCCCTCCACCGCGGTGCGGATATCGTCATTGCCTGCCCCGGACGCCTCCTGGACCTCATGGGTCAGGGTCTCGTCCGCCTGGACTGGGTGGATATCTTCGTTCTGGATGAAGCCGACCGTATGCTGGATATGGGCTTCATTCATGATGTACGCAAAATTGTCCGCTGCCTGCCGGAAGAACGCCAGACCCTGCTGTTTTCCGCCACCATGCCGCCGGAAGTGGAAAAGCTTGCCCTGGATCTGCTGACCGATCCGGAAAACGTCAAGGTGGATCCCGTCACCTCTACCGTGGACGCGATTGATCAGTGCCTGTACTACGTGGACAAGGTGAACAAAAAGCACCTGCTTGCGCAGCTGCTGGAGGATCCGGACGTGGAAAGCGCGCTCGTTTTCTCCCGCACCAAGCACGGTGTGGACCGCATTGTCCGGGATCTGAAGCGCAAAGGCATCGAGGCAGCCGGTATTCACGGGGATAAGAGCCAAAACGCACGCCAGGCAGCCCTGAACATGTTCCGTTCCGGCGAATGCCGTGTGCTGGTCGCCACGGACATTGCCGCCCGCGGCATCGATGTGGCCGGCCTCAGCCATGTGTTCAATTATGATATGCCCATGGAGCCGGAAGCCTATATTCACCGGATCGGACGTACTGGCCGTGCCGGCCGGACCGGCAAAGCCATTTCCTTCTGCTGCATCGACGAGGTGAAGCAGCTGAACCAGGTGGAAAAGCTCATCGGCAAGCGCCTTCACCAGAAGGAAAGCGACTGGCCCATGGAAGTCACCACTCCCACCCCGCCGAAGGTTCGTGAACCTCGGCCTGCCAAACTGGACAGACAGGGCAATGCCCTTGTGGAGCGCCGCGTTGCCGCCGTTTCTGCTGCTAAACCTTCTCGTCCTGCCCATTCCCGTCCCACTGGAAAGGTAACAATTGGCAGAGACGGACAGGTACACTCCCGCCCCTCCGGCAAAGTGACCATCGGTCGTGACGGCAAAGTAGTATCCCGTCCCTCCGGCCATGGCACCGGCCGTCCCGTCCATCGCGTAAATCGTCAAAAACGCCGCGGTTAACTATACAGCCAGGACAAAGTCCTGGCTGTTATTTTTCAGTTTTAAGTCTTAAGTTTTCAATTTTCATTAGAATAAAAGTATCCCGGCTGATGCCGGGACGCTTTTATTCTGCAAACGCTAAAACGTCCACCACTCTCACGCTTCCTCCCGCGAGGGTGTTGATCTTTTTCTTTCCCTGTTTCCTGCTCAACAGGGTATAACTCTGCCCGCCGTCCAGGTTATACACCCATTCCGCGTCAAAGTTATCCAGGAAGAACTTCTGCGCCCTGCGCAGGGATACTCCCTTGCCCTTGGATTTGGTCACCGTCAGGATCAGGTAATTGTTCCGGTCCAGCCGGCCGATGATGGTCCTGGACGCTTTCTGGTCCGCGAATTTCCATTCCTCCGGCAGCAGGTCCTCGTTGTTCCGCAGCATCGGACAGCCCACATAGAAGGACCAGGTCTGGCTGGGGCTGGTGGCCAGCACGTCCGCATTGTCTGCGCCGGTATACATCTGCAGCCCGTCTGCGTCCAGTGTCAGCCCATAGTAAGGTACGCCCTCCAGGTCGCGGAATACTTCTCCGTCCGTTATCGTCAGCGATCCCAGCGGCGTATAGTAGTAATCTTCACTTGTTCCCGGATAATTCTCCGGAATTTCCGGATACAGGGGACTAACAAATCCGCTGCCGTTTACCGCCAGTGCCGCTTCCGGAAGTTTTTTGATAATATTCCCGGGACGGCTGACGTTTTTCTTCCAGTCTGCCGTGGCCTTCCGGATCTGCCGCGAAGGATCCTGAACCCAGATCCGGCTCAGGTAGCACTTCTCGCCCTCCATGGTAAACCGTTCGATCGTATATTTCAGCGTCGGTGAATCATACTGGCGTACAATCCTGCCGACAGCATCTGCCTCAACGTTTTCAAAGAAGTCTGCCGGCTCTTCCGCTCCGGCTGTGAAGGGAATCAGCAGCAAACACAACAGGAGGCAGTATATCCGCTTTCTCATCCGGATCATCTCCTTCCCGCTGCTCACGCCTGCTCCTGCATATAGCGTTCCGCCAGGCGTACAGATGCCATTGCGTCCTTGCCGTATCCGTCCGCGCCGATCTCCCGGGCATACTCTTCCGTAAGCACAGCGCCGCCTACCATGACTTTGCACCAGGGCGCCTTCTCATGGACCAGCTTTACGGTTTCCGCCATCGCCGGCACCGTGGTGGTCATCAGCGCGCTCAGGCCGCAGATCGGCGCGTGCAGGCGTTCCACCGCCTCCAGCACTGTTTCCGGCGGCACATCCTTGCCCAGGTCTGCCACTGTAAATCCATAGTTCTCCAGCAGCAGCTTCACAATATTCTTGCCGATATCGTGGATGTCGCCTTTCACGGTCGCCAGCACCACAATACCCTTGGAGGCCTGCTCGTCCCGGTTGCCCGCCTTCTTTTTGATTTCCGCCACAGCCGCTTCCGCTGCCTCCGCGCTCATCATCAGCTGGGGCAGGAATATTTTCTTGGCTTCAAAGCCCTGGCCCACTTCGTCCAAGGCCGGGATAATCTCTTCCTTCACCAGGTCCAGGCTGTCCCGTCCTTCTTCCAGGGCTGTCCGGGTCAGGTTGGCCGCCTCCTTGCACAGGCCCTTCACCACCGCGCGGCGCAAACCCTTCGCTTCGGTTTCCTTCGCGCCGCCGGCCGCTCCGGCCGTCGGCGTCACCGCCTGCATGGTAGGCAGATCTCCGGCATATTTGATATAGGCTGCGCAGTTCTCGTCCCGTCCCGTCAGGGTCCGGAAACTGATCATGGCGCCCATCATCCGTTCGCTCAGCGGGTTCATGATCGCCGCGGACAGGCCTCTTTCCAGCGCCAGCGTCAGGAAGATGCTTCCCAGCACTTCCCGCACCGGCAGGCCGAAGGAGACGTTGCTGACACCCAGCACCGTTCCGCATCCGGTCTTCTCCCGGATCATTTTCAGCGCGTCCAGGGTCACCTTCGCAGCGTTCCCGTCCGTACTCACCGTCATCGTCAGCGTATCAAACAGGATATCCTTTGGGCTGATGCCGTATTTGGCGGCTTCCTTCAGGATCTTTTCGGCAATCGCAAGCCGGCCTTCCGCTGTGCCGGGAATGCCGTCCTCGTCCAGTGTCAGAGCAACCACAGCCCCGCCGTATTTCTGCACCAGCGGGAAGATCGCGTCCATGACTTCCTGCTTGCCGTTCACGGAGTTGATCAGGGCTTTGCCGTTGTATACGCGCAGGGCGCGTCTCATCGCTTCCGGATCGGAGGTGTCCAGCTGCAGCGGCAGATCAGTCACTGCCTGCAGTTCCTGCACCGCCTGCTCCAGCAGGGCAGGCTCGTCCACACCCGGTGTGCCCACGTTTACGTCCAGCACTTCAGCCCCATGCTCTTCCTGCACGATGGCTTCGTTCAGCACATAGGCCATGTCGCCCTCTTCCAGGGCTTTCCGCAGCCGTTTTTTGCCCGTGGGATTGATCCGTTCACCAATGATCACCGGATCCCTGCCCAGTTCAATGATGTGTCCCCGGGAGGCGATAATCGTCTTTTCTTTCTTTTCCACTGCCGGCGGAACGATGTCCGCGGAGGCTTTCTTCACCGCCCGGATGAAGTCCGGCGTTGTGCCGCAGCATCCGCCGATAATCCGCAGGCCTTTTTCAATCAGCGGAACAATCTGTGCGGAGAATTCCTCCGGTCCCACGTTGTAGAAGGTCTTTCCGTCCTTTTCCTGGGGCAGGCCGGCATTGGGCTTCATCAGCACCGGGATGGATGCTGCCGCCAGATACCGTTCCACAATCGGTGCCAGCGCGTCCGGTCCCAGGGAGCAGTTCACGCCCACGGCGTCCGCACCCAGGCCTTCCAGCATTGCCACAACCGATTCCGGCGTGCCGCCGGTCATCAGCTTTCCGTCCGCACCATAGGCACAGGAAACCAGCACCGGCAGGTCGCTGTTCTCTTTTGCCGCCAGCAGGGCCGCCCGGGCTTCCGCGCCGTCGTTCATGGTTTCAATAAACACGCAGTCCGCCCCGTACTTGACACCCAGGCGCACTACTTCCGCAAAGCCCTGTACCGCCTCTTCAAAGTCCAGGTTTCCCAGCGGCTTCAGCAGCTTTCCGCAGGGACCGATATCCAGGGCGATAAACCGTTCTTTTCCGTCGCCGATTGATTTCCGGGCCTGGTCCGCGCAGTTGATCGCCGTCCGGACCATTTCCTCGCACTCGGCCAGGTCATAGCGCAGCGGATGCACGCCAAAGGTGTTGCTCAGCACCATATCGCTGCCCGCTTCGTAGTAAGTCCGCTGGATGTCGGTGATCACGTCCGCATGGGACATTCCCCACCGTTCCGGCGCTTCACCCGGCTTCAGGCCTCTTGCCTGCAGCAGCGTTCCCATGCCGCCGTCCAGGAAGAACGGGCCCTTTTGCAGCAATTCCTTTACTTTCATTCAGGCTTTCTCTCTTTCATTCCGATGATTGCCGTCACGCTCTTACTCGGCGTCATCAACAGGCTGTCTGTCAGGGTAATACCGACTGTCCGTCCGCAGTCCAGTGCGGTCATCACGTCCCGCTGCATTTCCAGCGGCAGGTCTCCGTATCCCGGAGAATACCGGTCTGTCAGCTGCTTGTCCGGAAATTGTTCCGCCAGCTGCCTACACAGCCGGTCGCAGCCGCCTTCCACCTGTTGTGCTCCGATGGCGTGCATCAGCAGTCCTTTTGCCGGAGACTGCAGTTTTGCCCGGGTAATCCGGCGATCCATTTCAGCTCCCGCCGTACAGGCAAACAGGATGATTTCATCACAGCCTTCCAGGTGCCGTTTCAGTCCCTGGGAGGTTGTCCGTGCAAATCCCAGGTCCAGCTCGTTCCCCTCCCGTTTCAGGGGAAACCGGCACCATACCGCCCGGCACTGTACCGCGCCCTTGGCCGCTTCCAGGCTTTCCTTCATCGGCAGCTCTTCCGGAGCCGGCGCAAAAGAAGGCAGCATTGCGTAACGCAGGATTTCTTTTTCGTCAAAGGGGATTTCCCCCAGCTCTGCCAGCCGCAGTCCTTCCTTCATCAGAAGGTCCTCCCCAGCATGCCGCTCAGGTGATTCTGAATCGCCGCCGCTACGTCCGGCTTGTTCATCGTGTACACATGCACATGGCGGATGCCGTTGGCATACAGGTCGATAATCTGGTCGCAGGCATAGATGATGCCCGCCCGCTGCATAGCTTCGGGAGAGGAACCGAATTTATCCACCAGGCTGGTAAACCGCCGGGGCATAAAGCTGCCGGACAGCTTCAGCGCACGCTTTACCTGGTTTGCCTTTGTAATGGGCATGATACCCGGCACCACCGGCACCGTCACGCCTGTCTCCCGCAGCTTATACAGGAAGTTGTACAACAGGTTGTTGTCAAAGAACATCTGGGTGGTCAGGAAGTCCGCTCCCGCGTCCACCTTTTCCTTCAGGTAGCGGAGATCCTCCGCCTGCACCGTGCTTTCAGGATGCACTTCCGGATAGCAGGCCGCACCGATGCAGAAATCCCCGGCTTTCCGGATTTCCCGGATCAGATCGGAAGCATGAGGATAAGGACTGTTCTTCATATCTTCCGGCGTCATGCCTTCCGGCAGGTCGCCCCGCAGCGCCATGATATTCCGGATTCCGGCGGCTTTCAGGGTCTGAAGGTACGCGCTGATGTCTTCTTTTCCCGCGCCGACGCAGGTCAGATGGGCCAGGGTTTCCACCCCGTCCGTATTCTGCAGCGTCCGGGCAATTTCCAGGGTGTACTTTCCGCCTTTGCCGCCCGCGCCGTATGTCACAGAGATAAAGGAGGGCTTCAGCGCCGCGATCTCTTCCGTCGCTTTCAGTACTTCCTCAAAGGTCGCGTCTGTCTTCGGCGGGAACACCTCAAAGGAAAGACTTAAATCCGTACTCCGGACTGTGTCCAGTATTCTCATAGTTCTGCGTCCTCTCTGCTGTACTTGCATTCATCTCCGATGATAGTATACCCCATGAAATATCAACATTCAATTCTCCCGGAGGCCGCATCCTGTCTTTCTCTCGTTCCTTCTGCCCATATAAATACCGCCGGAGCATTCACTCCGGCGGTATTTGTCAGTTGTTTAAATGTCTTATTCCCACAGATCAACGCTGCCGACTTCGTCTCCGCGTACCCAGTGAGCCTTGTTCTGATCCACGCGGACATACACCTTGTCCACCTTGCCGACCTTCTTCAGGATCTCGTCGGGGGTGATGATGCCGCCCAGGGGAGACTGGATGATCACTTCGGGCTTCTTTGCGGCTTTCTTGGCCGGAGCAGCCTTCTTGGCAGGAGCAGCTTTCTTCGCCGGTGCCTTCTTGGCGGGAGCAGCAGCCTTCACAGCCTTTTCTGCAGCCTTCACGGCGGTCTTGGCGGCCTTCACGGCAGCCTTGGGAGCGGCCTTTGCCGCGGCTTTCTTCACGGTCTTCTTTTCAGCTTCTGTCTTGACAGTTTCTTTTTTCACGGTTTCTTTCTTCGCAGGCATGAACGTCCCTTCCTTTCTCTTTGTTGTCTGTATAATAACACACAACCGCACAAGCGGCAACAGTGGAAACCGCAGGGACGGTTCCGCCGGTTTCCCTACGAACACCCATAAGCAAAACAGAACCTTAAAACATAGCCAATAACATAATCAAGGAAACCGGCGGAACCGTCCCTGCGGTTTCCACTGCGCTGTCCCTGTTGCGTTCCCGAACGTGACGGGGGAGCGAGCTGAATGTCAGCGCAGTGCGCTGTCGGTATACCCGAAATGAGGCGAACGAGTCAACCGAAACAAGCAATGCGACCGCTCCAAGGGAACAGTGCGTCGATTGAGGTTGCGGACAGGAGATTCTTCGACGCGTTCGCTTCGCTCACCCACTTCGTGGCCCGGGGCTGCCGCCCGTTTTCCGCTGAGAAAGAGCCACTGGCTCTTTCTCCGGGCGCTCCAAACCCCAGAATGACAACGTAAGCGCTTCGAAAAACCCATTGCGTGATGGTGTCATGGCACCACCTCCTACCTCCTACTTCCTACCTCCTACCTCTCTGGACGATACCACGCATAATACTTCACGTCGCTCAAATTCACCACCGACAGCACATACCCTCCGTCATTCATCACGAACCAGTCGTAATCCGTATTCTGCACATGCTCATGCACCGGCGCGTCTTCCGGATTCACTCCCACAATAGAGACCGCCACGCCCCCGTCCGTTGTCGTGCAGCCTTCGTACAGATCCGGGTTTTCATCGATGATCTGCTGGAACCGTTCGCCGAAGAAGGGGCTGAGCCCGCAATGAATCACCAGCGGGTAGTCCAGCCATTTGGCAAGTTCCGGTTCATCCGTTGTGTTATAGCCGTAATCCCGGAGCGTTCCGATGTACATCATCACATGCCGGGACTCGGAGTTTTCGTGTTTGATCACCAGCAGGTCTCCTTCCTGCAGGGTGTTTTTCAGTTCCTGATACGGCGGCGCCTCAAACCCTTCACGGTTGTCAAACAGATGATACTGGCGCTGGTCCCAGTTGTTCAGGATTTCTGACAGGGGCGGATGCGGTTCCCGTCCGCAGGCTTTAAACACATGCCGGGTAAAACCGGTGCAGTCCAGGCCGTACAGATACGTCTTTCCCGGCTGGAAATAACCGGTCCTGCACTCGCAAGTGATGACATGATAATTCGGATAGGACATATAAAAATATCCGTTCCACTTGGTGCCGGATAATCCGCCGAAGTAGTAGGGAATGCCGTCGGTGTACAGGGTATTGATCACCCTGCCCGTCAGCTGTTCATACCGGGCAACAAACGGATTCGCTTCTTCCAGCAGTTCAAACGCCGCCTCCAGCATAGCCGATTCCTTTACCACAGCCTGCCCCGGGCCGGCAGATATAATCATTATCAGCGTTATCAGTACTGCGATTGTCCTGATCGTCTTCCTGCCTCGCAGTATCGTTTTTTCCATCATGAATGGGAGTGCCTCCTCTGTTTGTTCTAAAAGAGTATATCACGAATGATTCTGTATACAAAACTTTTCACTCTACACTCATCACTTTTCACTCTTATCATATTCATTAGTTCAAGAAAACCGCTTCTGTTTCCAGAAACGGTTTTATCCGCCATTATTCATTTTTCAGTATTCATTAAGGCTTCTTAAGCATCTGTCACATTCGGCATAAGCCGAATATTTCACATCGCGAAGCGATATTTCATGTGCAAAGCACATTTCACATTTGCCAAAGGCAAATATTTCATTTTCAAGCTTACTTCCTCTCTCCTCCCTTTTTTCTCTTGTATACAATCTCCTTCTTCTGTATAATAAACCCTGCATGTTATAGGGTAATTCCCGGAGGTGTAACGGTTATGGTATATAATACGATCCTTGAAGCGGTGGGCAATACGCCCATGGTTCGTCTGAACCGGATGCCGGAGGAAGGAAGCGCTGAAATCCTGGTCAAGGTGGAAGCGTTGAATGTCGGCGGTTCCATTAAAACCCGCACCGCGCTGAATATGATTGAGCAGGCGGAGAAGGAAGGGAAGCTCTCCCCGGACAGCATCATCGTGGAACCCACCAGCGGCAACCAGGGAATCGGCCTGGCGCTTGTCGGCGCGGTTAAAGGTTATCGCACGATCATCATCATGCCGGACTCCGTCAGTGAGGAGCGCCGGAAGCTTATCCGTCATTACGGAGCGGAAGTCAAGCTAATCCATGATGCCGGCGATATCGGCAAGTGCATGGAAGAATGCCTCAACTGCGCCATGGAAATGAAGGCAAAGAACCCGAAAGTCTTTGTTCCCCAGCAGTTCGAAAACCCGAATAACACCCTCGCGCATAAAAAGCATACCGCCCTGGAGATCATGGCCCAGGTTGCAGGCCCCATCCACGGTTACTGTAGCGGCATCGGCACCGGCGGCACCCTCACCGGCATCGGTGAAGTGCTCAAGGCGCAGTATCCGGATCTGGAGATCTGGGCTGTGGAACCGGAAAATGCCGCTATCCTGGCCGGCGGCACCATCGGCACCCATATCCAGATGGGTATCGGCGACGGCATCATCCCGGATATCCTGAATCGCGAAATCTATGATGATATTTACGTGGTTACCGACGCGGAGGCCCTGGA
>Ga0310786_10001755_pt1 | contig 34622 bp, 30 predicted proteins | sample AusTroGonzalo_MG_FD_203881 | JGI IMG/M metagenome (GOLD analysis project Ga0310786, IMG submission 203881) | Bovine rumen microbial communities from tropical cattle in Woodstock, Queensland, Australia - Gonzalo_03 (v2) (version 2) | ecosystem: Host-associated > Mammals > Digestive system >... | reverse complement strand
AAGGCACGTCCATAAACCCCGTTCCGGAGGAGCTCTACTACTCCGACAACAAGGATTTTCCCTTCACGATCAAGGTTATGAAGGACGGCGAAGAGACGAGCATCTACTTCAGCGAGGAGATCTGCAAGTACCAGGTTTTCGTAACGTATGCGCACTCAAGCGGCAGAGAGCTTTTCATCCCCGCAGACGAGAGCGCAAAGTTTAAGAACCTGCTCGGAAAGCTTAACAGGGGCGAGGACGTCACGATGTTCTTCTACGGCGACAGCATCACGTTCGGCGCGTCCGCGACAGACATGCTCGGAATCGACCCGCACACTCCTATATGGGCAAGGATGTTCACGCACTACCTCGCCAAAAAGTACGGTTACACGGTTAAGTACGTTGCGCCGGACCTGCCGAGTACGCTTGGCGTGCCGGCCGAACCGCTGGTGTTCGGAGACCGCGGGACCATAACCTACGTCAACCCCGCGGTCGGCGGCTGGAGAGTGACGGACGGTATCGAAAAGTTTGACACTTACATCAAGCCTTTCGTCGAAAAATACGGCTGCGATTTCATACTTCTTGCGTTCGGAATGAACGACGGCGGAAACACGCCGGAGACCGAAAAGGACCTCCAGAAGCAGCTTCTTGAACTTGTCTACGGACTCATGCCCGATGCGGAGGTTCTCCTCCTCGCGACCATGGTTCCGAACAACGAGTCGGTGAACGGCTGGTACGCGTCGCAGCATCTGTTCGAAGCAGTTTTCGACGAACTTGCGGATGAATACACCGCTCTCGGAAAACAGATTGCCGTCGGAAGGATGACGACAATGAGTCTCTCCATCCTTGAAACCAAGCGATTCAGAGACTATACCGGAAACAACATCAACCACCCAAACGACTTCATGTCGAGGGTTTACGCCCAGGTCGTCTACGCGACGGTAACCGGCGAATGATCTGATGCGGTTTTACGGAGGGGCGCGGCGCAGCCGCGCCTTTTCCTCACCCTGAAAGGATAAACTTACAATGAACAAAAAGGATTTTCCAGACGATTTTCTGTGGGGCATAGCGACCTCTGCGGCGCAGATTGAGGGCGCCGCGCTTGAGGACGGAAAGGGGCTTGAAATCTGGGACGTATTTTCGAGAATTCCCGGAAAAATAGCCAATAACGAGACGCCGGACATGGGCTGCGACTACTATCACAAGTACCCGGAGCAGCTTGAGCTTATGAGGTCCCTTGGCTTCAATTCGCACAGGTTCTCTTTCTCGTGGGCAAGGATAATGCCCGACGGTTTCGGAAGAGTGAATCAGAAGGGGCTCGACTTTTACAGGAGAGCAGTTGACAGGATGCTGGAGCTCGGCCTTAAGCCCAACGCAACGCTCTACCACTGGGATCTTCCGTACGAGCTTGAGTGCCGCGGCGGTTTTCTTTCGAGGGACATTGCCGGCTGGTTCGGCGACTATGCGGAGCTCATTTTCAGGACCTTTAAGGACGAGATTCCGCTCTTTGCGACGTTCAACGAGCCGATCGCGACTTACGTCGGGTACGGCCTTGGCGTGTTCGCACCGGGGCGGAAAGGTGAGAAGTTCGGAAGGCAGGCAAACCACAATCTGCTCCTCGCGCACGGCGAGGCGGTGAGGCGTTTCAGGGACGTCTGCGGACCCAAAAAGGAGTTCGGGTACGACCATCCGAACATAGGCATTGTCGTTGACGTGTGGCACCACCACCCGGCAAGGAAGGACAACCCGGAAGACGTCAGGATTGCCGAGCTTGAGAACGAAAAATCGTACAGGTCATACCTCGCGCCGGTCTTCAAGGGCTGCTACAGAGAGCCTCTTCTCCGCTACATGGAGGAGACAAATTCGATGCCCGACATAATGCCCGGCGACATGGAGAGCATCTGTGAGCCGATTGATTTCTTCGGGCTCAATTGCTATAATCGGGTCGTTGACAGCTCCGATCCTTCGGCGGCGAAGGAAGAAATTGAACATCGCGGCGGAAACTTCATGGACAACGGCCAGGAGTACTATCCGAAAGCCATTTACGACGCTGTCGCCAATGTGCGCGACAATTTCATTGGCGGTCTCCCTGTTTTCATCACCGAAAACGGCACGTTCAGCGTCAGTGAGCAGGTTGAAAAAGGCGACGACGGCAGGCCCGTGGTTCACGACCCGACAAGGATCCGCTACTATGAAGGTTTCATCGAGTGGCTCAAAAAGGCGGTCGACGAAGGCGCCAATGTGAAAGGCTACTTTGCCTGGACTCTCCTTGACAATTTCGAGTGGTCCGCCGGCTACAACTACAGATTCGGGCTTGTCAGAAAGCAAGGCGACGAATACATCAAAAAGGACAGCGCCGCCTGGTTCGAAAAATTTCTTAAATAAGCCGCGCCTGCAGCCTGCACGCAGCCTGTTTGAAAGGATTTTGACATGAAAAAGACAATTCTCTGCATACTTCTTGTTCTGACCGCAGCCGCGCTGCTGCTCTCGGCATGCACAAAAGGCGCTGACCCGGTTTCTCCGACAAAGGATCCCGCGTCATCTACCGCCAATGCCCCTTCCGGTGACGCCACAGCCGCCCCCACGGAAGAGCCCGCTCCGACGGACGAACCTTCACCAACGGATGAACCGACGCCCACGGAAGAACCGACGCCCTCACCCGCTCCCACAGCGGACCCGTCAATCGAAAAAGGCACCAACGTTGCCCTTTCGGCAGAGATCGACGACGTCTCCTCAACAACCGGCGAAACGCACGTTCAGTGGGGCTGGTCTTATGAGTTCATTAACGACGGCATCAGATGGGACGCCAATCCGCCCGCAAGCCTCGGCTGGACCACAAACGTAGGCGTCAACCTTGACGACCCCCTGCAGGAAGAGTGGATCGTATTCGAGCTTGAAAATTATACGCTGATCGACACCGTCAATGTCTGCCCGACAATCAGCGCCGCATGCTTCCCGATCGACTTTCACATTGAAGTTTCCCTTGACGGTAAAAACTATGTGACTGTTGCCTCCGTCGAAGGCTGCGACAGAGTCAGGACAGGAAGCGATGAGCCTGTCGTTATGACGTTTGAACCCGTTACCGCAAAATACGTTCAGTTCGTCGCGACAAAGCTATTTGAAGTACCGTCCGGAAACGACGGCATACTGATGCAGATCGGCGAGATTGAAATTATTGCCGGTTAAAACATATCACAGATAAACACGGAGCCGCCGCGCAGAAACGAACTGTCTGCGCGGCGGCTCCTCTTTTATTTACACAAATTATTCAAAAGCTTTCAAATGTGAATAAACCGCTGCGACGGGGAAGCCCACAACGTTGTTGTAGTCGCCCTCGATGCCCGAAATGTGCTTCGAAAACTCGCCCTGGATCGCATAAGCGCCGGCCTTGTCCCTGCACTCGCCCGTGGCAACGTAAGCGTCAATCTCATCGTCGGTCATGTCCGTGAACGTCACAAGCGTGGTCTCGCAGAAAGCGAGGCGCTCGGTTTTTCCGTTGGCGGTTTTGGCGAGCACAACACCCGTGCAGACTTTGTGAGTCTTTCCGGAGAGCATTCTGAGCATTCGCACGGCGTCTTCGTCGTCCGCAGGCTTGCCGAGTATCACGTCGCCGACGGCAACGCATGTATCTGCGGTGATCACGATCTCGTTGTCGCCAATGCCTCTCACCGCCTCAACGGCGGCCTCTTTTTCGAGCGCGACGTCCGTCACGTACTGCTCCGGATTGCTGTCGTCGCACTTCTCGTCAGTGTCAACGGAGAAGGTCACGAAGGGCCTATTGAGATATTTGATCAGTTCGCGGCGCCTTGGCGAGTTGGACGCAAGGCAGAGTATGTGCTGCATAAGGTGTGCCTCCGGGACATGTAAGAAATCGGGGCTTCTGCTTTTTAAACAGGGCCCCGCTTTTAAATCAGTATTCAGCGCCTTTTTGAAGAGCTGCCATTTCTTCGGGAATCATTCCGTGTTTCTTTGGCGGCAGTATTTTGTAGAGCGCCTTTTCGAAACTCTCGCGTGAGACAACGCCCGTGACTTCGAGGAGCTTTCCGAGGAGGATGATGCCTGCGAAGGTTGCGTTGCCGAGTTCGTAAGCCATCTGGGTCGCGGGGATTGCGTAGACCTCAACGTCTTTTCTCTCAGGCATTACGGGAACGAGGGAGCTGTCAAGGATGACAACGCCGCCGGGGATGAGATATTTCTCGAATTTTTCCAGCGAAGGCTGGTTCATCACGATGATCGACGTGGCCTTATTCACGATGGGGGAGCCGACTTCTTCATCTGCGACGATAACGTTGCAGTTTGCCGTGCCGCCGCGCATCTCAGGTCCGTAGGACGGAAGCCAGGAGACGTTCTTGCCCTCTTCAAGGCCGGCCATAGCTATGAATTTTCCCATTGACAGGATGCCCTGTCCGCCGAATCCGGCTAAAATGATCTCTTGCATATCACACCTCCAGGTCCTTGCCCTTGAAATTGCCGAGCGGGTAGTGCTCCATCATGTTCTGTTCAAGCCACTCGAGCGACTTCTGCGGGTTCATACCCCAGTTGGTCGGGCAGATTGAGAGAACCTCAACGATTGAGAAGCCAAGGCCTGCCATCTGGACTTTGAAAGCCTTTTTGATGGCTGCTTTTGCCTTTTTGACATTGGCGACATTGTTCACGGCAACACGCTCAACGTAAACAGCGCCTTCGAGTGTCGAGAGCATCTCGGAAACTCTTACGGGGTAGCCGTGGAGTTCGGGCTTTCTGCCGAAAGGTGTTGTGGTGGTGACCTGGCCGACAAGTGTTGTCGGAGCCATCTGGCCGCTTGTCATACCGTAAATGGCATTGTTGACGAAGATTGTGGTAATCTTTTCGCCTCTGGTTGCGGCGTGAACGATCTCAGCCGTTCCGATTGCGGCGAGGTCTCCGTCGCCCTGGTATGTGAAAATCTGTCTGTCGGGGAGCGACCTTCTGAGTCCCGTTGCGACTGCCGGAGCTCTTCCGTGTGCAGCCTGGACCATGTCGCAGTTGAAATATTCGTAGCTGTTGTAGGTGCAGCCGACGCTCGCGACGCCGACGGTGGTTCCCTCGATGCCGAGCTCATCAAGAACCTCTGCTACAAGGCGGTGAATCAATCCGTGTGTGCAGCCGGGGCAGTAATGAAACGGCTTTTCTGTGAGCGCGTGGGGTTTCTGAAAAACTATTGCCATGTTGCTCGCCTCCTTACTTCTGTGCCGCAATTGCGCGGACCTGCTCTAAAATCTCACTCTGGGAAGGAACGTTTCCACCTGTTCTTCCGTAGAATTTGACTTCGTTTTTACCGTTGACGGCAAGTTTGACGTCCTCGATCATCTGACCTGCGCTCATTTCGACGCAAAGGAAGCTCTTGACCTTGTCGGCATATTTTGCGTACGACTCGGACGGGAACGGCCAAAGTGTGATAGGCCTGATGAGACCGACCTTGATACCCTCTTTTTCGGCGTCCTTGATAACGTTTTTAACGATTCTTGAGATTGTGCCGTAAGCGGTTACGATGATGTCCGCGCCCTCGCAGTTGTACTCTTCGACGCGTGTTTCATTGGCGGTAATCTCAGCATATTTCTTCTGAAGCTTGCGAACGTGTGCCTCGAGAACGTCTGCCTCAATGTAGATCGAAGTGATCGTGTGGTGAGGTCTCTCGAGTTTGCTTCCGCATGCCGCCCACTCGGACTTGTCAGCCTTGTAGATAGGCTCCTCGTCTCTGAACGTGACAGCTTCCATCATCTGTCCGAGGTAACCGTCGCCCATAACGACGACAGGGTTTCTGTACTTGTCGGCAATGTTAAACGCCTCAACGACGAGCTCATACATCTCCTGAACGCTGCAGGGAGCAAGAACGGGAAGGTGATAGTCACCGTGTCCGCCGCCCTTAACCATCTGGAAATAGTCGCACTGTGCCGGAAGGATACCGCCAAGGCCGGGGCCGCATCTTACGATGTCGATGATGACCATCGGAAGTTCCGAACCTGCGGAGTACGAAATGCCCTCCTGCTTAAGCGAGATGCCGGGGCTCGACGAAGAAGTCATAGCTCTCACGCCTGCGCTCGCCGCACCGTAAACCATGTTGATGGCTGCGACTTCGCTCTCTGCCTGCACGAACGTACCGCCAAGCTGCTCCATTTTCTTAGCCATGTAATGTGCGACCTCTGTCTGAGGAGTGATCGGATATCCAAAGTAGTGCCTGCAGCCTGCTCTCAGCGCAGCCTCGGCAATTACTTCGTTGCCTTTCATAAGAATTCTTTCGCTCATAGTGCCGCCTCCTTACCTTTCTACGGTAATAACGCAGTCGGGGCACATTGTAGCGCACGATGCACAGCCGATGCATTTTTCCATTTCAAGCACACCCGCAGGGTGATAACCGTTTTTGTTAAGAACGTCCTCGCGGATGACGACGATTTTTTTCGGGCACGCAACAACGCAATGTTTGCATCCCTTACATCTGTCTATATCAAAAGTTACCTTAGCCATATAACCTCCCGTAAAAAGAAAGCTTATTCTTTTACAAAAATAATATTTTACAACAATATCAGTTGGCGCGCAAACGGTTTTTACAGCAGGTCTCCCGGGTTTTGTCGGCATGACGGATTACTAAGCCTATGCGGCAAAAAAGACCCCTTGGCGGAGGCATCCTGCTCCTGTAGCGTACTATCGCCAAGGGATAAGTTCTTCATTAACGGGAAAACCTCCAAAATATCTTCATGACACAACTCATATTTAGTATCGTTCCGGACAACCTCATTTAAGATCAATGCTGTCCATATTCTTTATCGAAAAGTTGCTCCAAAAATCTTCGGATATTTCCCCACCATCATATTTCCAGACAGATACTATATAATCACCAATCAAAAATCTGTAATATACTCTTCCGTTTTTGTGATAATAAACAGTGGAAGAAACGTTTAATGCTCCGTTCAAGGTCAATGATTGGAATTCGATATTATCATAGTATTCGGTAAAAGAATCCTTATTGCCCGGTTGAGGGAACCCGGGAGATATCAAATCAATCAATTCGATGTAGTCTTTGATTCCATCGTTTTTGATTTGTTCGCTAAAACTGCCAAAAGAAACTACGACCGTTTCTTTTTCAGGCTGACAATAGAACCATATCCAAGGTAATCCAAACAACTCTTCGGTAAACAGAGAAATGCGCTGCCAATAGGCATCAGAACCGAGTTCCATCGGTTTATCAACCAAATACGGCAACGGGATGTATTTCTTTTCTGACAAAATGTTTTCCATAAAGGAATAAAAAACAATTTTGTCTCTATTTCTGCCAAGTTTTTCCAAAAAAGCCTTATGCTCAGACGAGTCTTTACTGTATAAGGCAGTGAAGAACTCATCATATGAGGAAAAATCGAATACTTCTGAAGAATTCGGTTCCTCGGCAGAATTTGGAATTGAAGTACTGTTCTTGTCATCAGTCCGCAATTCCCGTTCATTTATAGGGCTGCAAGAGCTCAAAACACAGAGTATTAGTCCAAACAAAACGATTTTTCTTACCATTTTCATAGTTTTTTCCTCCTTTAATGAATACGATGAGCATCTAAACGAGAAATGATTTCAGATAGACACTCCTCTCCTGTAAGTTGCAAACCGTAAAATGTCATCATCCACTGACGTCTTATCTTTCGCTGAAGATAAAGGCGAGAGCAAACAAAAAACTTTTAAGAACGTTGCATGGATTACAATTAACCAAATCCCAGTTCGGATAATATTATCTCATGTCCTGAAAGCTTAACCGGTCACAAAGGATTTTACCGCCGGTTCAATGTTTCCGCAAGCGTTTTTTATTACGCTTATGCATATTATTGTATCACTTGAGCGCAGAAATGCCAACAGAAAAAAGTGTTCGATTTTTAACAACGCTTGGTGTCAACCGATTGCCGATTCAGTCCGAAACAACGCGTTTTCCTTTTTCCGGCAAAGAATCGGAAACCAAACGGCGGCAAAAAAAACTTTTGCTGCCGCCGTTTTAGGCCAAATAAAGTCACCTTGCAGGCGTGTTCCTTCTTTTTGTTTTTACGGCAAGGAAAACCGCGGCGGCCGTCAGAACAAGTGCCGCAAAGCCGCTGCCTATGATGCCGCCGCAGCCCTTTTTGGCGCTCTTTGGTTTTGTGGCAAATCTGAAAACAAATCTGCCGCCGGGGGCTGCGTCGCCGTCCGTGTACAGCGTCATGATGTCGCCGTCCTGAATGTTGTCGTCACACCATTTGAAGCCGAAATCGAGCGACTTGCCGGCATTGCCGAGAAGCTTTCGGGGGACCTCGATCACCATTTCGTCGCTGTCGACAATGTATTTCACATCGGCGACAGTCTCCCAGTTCCAACCTCCGGTGCTTTTTTCGAGGACCATTGTGCTGTCCGTGGTGCCTTGGCGGCCGATGATGTACTCAAACTCCTCCCAATCCTTGGAGTTTTTCGTCGCTGCCTGAGCGTCTATGAGGAGGGTCATCCAGCCGGCGGTTTCGTACGGGGTGATCGCATCGGCGGTTTTGACGTAGAACCATATATTTTCGCTGTCGTAGGAGACTTTGGCCTGAATGAAGTCGTTGCGGAGTCCGTCGTTTACGTAAACGTGCTCGCCGAAGCCCCTGTTGTTGCGCTCAAGAGTGTTGTTTGCATAGTGGTTGTACGTCACGATCGACGGGTCGTCCCACTGACTCATGCTGCCGCCAATGTCTATCGTCTTTTTCCCGGGCTGGAAGTCAGCTTTTGACGCGCCTTTGAAGCGTCTTACATTGGCGACAAGCTGGTAGTAATAGTAGTCTTTTAGTTCGCCCTTTGAGGGTTCGATGTCGCGCGAGTTTTCGTCGTTGCACTGGTCGGGGAAGGCATTGGCGACACCGCACCATTCCTCATAGCGGCCCATGATCCACTCATTCCAGCCGGTCACGAATATGATTTCGGGGTCTTTGGCGATAGCGTAGTCCCACTGCTCCTGGAAGTTGCGGCCGTAGAGCTTGCTGTTTTCGATCTTTGAATTGACAACTATCTTTTTGCCTCTGTACGAGTAGCTGTAGGAGTAGTTTTTCTGCGCCGCGTAAGATCTGCCCATGTTTTTACCGCTGTTCATGGCGCTGAGGCTCTGGGTCTCATAGTTTGCGTTCTGGGCAATGCCGACCGTGGTCATCTCGACCGTGCCGTCCTCGTTGTAGTAGCACGCCTGCGGATATGCGCTGAGCCAGCCCCAGCTGTCGTCCGTGCCGTCCTCCGCGAAATAGCTCGCAACCGGATGCCTGAACGTGAAGAAAGTGAGCAGTTCGGCCTCATTGGCGATATTCGGGTCAAGACCCGTGTCGTAGGCCATGACCATCGGCTTGCCGTCAAGGTAGAACCAGAGGTCCTTGTAGAGCCCTTCCCTGTAGATTTTTGTGTAGACCTGCCAGAGCGACGAACGGGTGTTGCCGCTGTAGCCGAACTGCATCATAAAGCCTATTTTCGGGGTGTTTACGCCGTCCTCGCGGGCCTTCGACCAGACCTTGAGGAGGTTCATGTACGCGTCCGTCCAGACCAGGTCGCCGTTCGTGCAGTCGAAAAGTACGAAATCAATACCCGCATCGGCAAGAAGTTCTGCGTGCTTCCTCAGCACGTAGTCGTCCGATTCAATATAGTAGCCCCACAGGGGTTCGTTCCAGAAATTGGCGCCTTCGGTTTTTGACCAGATCTCGTGGTAGAAGTCGTTCGTCGCCTCCGGGTACTCCTCAAGTATATTGTTTATGTTCTTTGGGCCTTTCTCGGAGCGGTTTCCCATGTGCCACGTCCAGTAGAACATACCGACAAGCTTGTCCTTTTTATCGCCCGTCGAGCTGTTGTCCGGCAGAGTCCTTCCGAGTCCGTCAACGGCTCCCCACTTTGTCGAGTCTACGTTCAGCACGGCAATTGCGCTGTCCTCAGCGATTTTCGGTTCCTCCGGAGGCTCGTTGTACACAAGATTGCGGTTTGCGGACGTTGAGTGGAAAGGATATTTCGACTCCCCTGCAACCTCTATTGCACCCACAAACGTTCCGTAAAATCCTCTGCCGGCAAGGTAAGACCTGACGCCAAGGGGTGCCGGGAGAAGCCTCTCAACGTACACGTTCCTGTCCGAATTGTTCTCAAACTCAAATACATACTCGCCGCTTGCGAGCGGATCTTCGCCGAGGTCGCACCTGACGCCAAGGTTAAGATCAAGTCTTTCATCGTGAAAAGACTCGCATTTTTGCGTAAAAACGGGTTCCTGCTCAATGGTCGCGACAATGTTTTCTTTCCACTTGTAGACTCTCGCGGTAAACTCAAGTCCCTCTCCGCTGCCATCCGCCGTGTAAAAGTTCAGCGTGACAGACTTTATCGGGAGATTCGTGTGAATCTGGTACTGAACGCACATGCCCGGCGACATCTCGTCGTCATCGCGCGAGACGTATTGATCGTACCAAAGCTGCGCTTCACCCGAACCGCCGTCCGCGGATGCGGCAAAGACGCACGCGACCGACAACACCGCTGCAAGAAGCGCGGCGAACACTTTTGTAAGAAGCTTTAACCCGTTCACTTTTCTCATGTCCTTTTTTCCAAGTTATAGACGTTGAAACTGCCGCCGATGAGCCCTGCGGCCTTTGTCTTTATTATACAACTTTGCCTCTTTCAAAAAAACCCGTTTTAAGTGATAAAACACCTCTGCCCGCCGGGCTCTCCGTGTTGCCCTGGGTGGCAAAAAATGATAAAATCAAAGCAGTAAAAAAGCGGGGTCTGCGTTCCCCGGTCAGCATAAAAGAACGGTTGTGACATTTAAAAGATGAAAAAAGGATTTCTCAGATCTACAGTTGCGTGGCTGATCGCTCTTGCGGCGGCCTTTTCCGCGTTTTACCCCGGAGGTGTATTGAATACTATGGCTGCGGAAAACTACAGGGAATTTTGCGACCCGGATTCGGGCCTGTCCACGGAGAAGGCGGACGGAAACACCTATGCGGTCCAGTTTGCTCCAAATGGCGGCATTGAGACCTTCGAAGTCTACATCGCCAATTCGTCCTCCGGCGCAGGCACCGTGACCCTCGAGCTGTACAAATGGCTCGGAAGCTACGGCGAGTCCCTTCGCAGCAAAGCGCTTTACTCGCAAAAATGCGACAATTTAAGCGCCGGCGCCTGGGCCGGGCTTGCTTGTCAGGCGCCGGCAGGTGAGTACATTGGCGTCATAAAAAACATTGACGGCAAGGTCAGGCTCAGAATCGGTTCGGAGCCCTCTTCAGAGGCAAGGACCTATTACAACGCGTCGGTGAGAACGGGAAATCTTTACGCAAGAGTTTCGTTTAAGGACCCGTCGGGAGGCCTTGGCGGCGTCTCTGAAAACAACGTGAAGCTTGTGACTTCCCAGGGGACATGGGTGGCCACGGACATGCTGGGAAGGACCGTCGGAAACTCCTACACCTCCACCGAGAGGGAAAACAAGACCGTGGGACTTTTCTTCCACACATGGCACAGCAGCAACGCGGGCATGGGAACCCGCAACATTACGGAGATTCTGAAGGAACACCCGGAGATCAGAAACGACTACTCCAGCAAGCTTTGGGGGAATGCGGGCTGCTACCACTGGAACGAACCGGTGTGGGGTTACTATAGGAGCTCGGACGAGTGGGTGCTCAGGCGCCAGGCGGAGATGCTTGCCGATGCAGGCGTTGACGCGGTGTTTTTCGACAATACAAACGGTACGGCCACGTTCATCGAAGACGTTCTGGTGCTCCTGAAAGTGTGGTCTCAGGCAAGGGCCGACGGCGTGAACGTACCCCGTATCTCCTTCATGCTGCCGATGTTCGACTACAACGACGTTGCCGTTCAGCTGCGGGAGATCTACAAAAACATCTACAGGGAGGGCCTCTACCGGGAGCTTTGGTTTTACTGGAAAGGCAAGCCCCTCATGGTAGGATACCCCGGAAGGCTGAATCTCAGCAAGGCCGAGGACAAAGAGATATACGACTTTTTCAACTACCGGGTCATAAACCACGCCCAGTCCCAGGACCACGTGCAGGTTCAGGACGAAAACGGCAACCCTGTCGTAATGGGCGCCATCCAAAGCGAGGTCACCGACAGTTTTCAGCTTTGGAACTGGATTTCCACAACGCCCCAGCTTATAAACAGGAACCCGGACGGCACACCGGAAGAGGTTGCCGTCGCCATTGCCCACAACTGGTGTGCAGAGACCCATCTCACAGCGATGAACAACGATAAATACAAGGTCTTCGGGCGCCACTACAGACCTTCCACCGGCGACTACGACAAGAGGGAAAACGCCAAGCTCCTTGGAGCATATTTCGAGGAACAGTGGGAGTATGCCCTTGACGTGGACCCGGAGTTTATCTGGGTGACAGGCTGGAACGAAGGGGTCGCAGGCAGGTTTGAGGACTTCTGGGGCGTGGAAAACGCTTTCCCCGACAACTTCAGCGACGAGTTCAGCCGTGACATCGAGCCTTCAAAAGGCGACCTCAAGGACAATTATTACTACCAGCTTGTCAGATATATAAGGCGCTACAAAGGAGTCCCCGCGGCTCAGGTCACTGACAGACCCGTAACGGTGGACATTGAGACGGGTGCGGGCTGGGAAGAAGTCTCGACCGTATACGAGAGCTACCCCGGCAACACCTTTGACAGAGACTCCAAAGGATATAAAAACCAGGAAACAGGCAAATATTACGAATACAAGGACAGCAGCGGCAGGAACGACATCGTATCCGCCAAGGCCTCCTACGACGCAAATTACGTCTACTTCAGAGCGGAGACCGCGGAGAATCTGACCCCTGCCACCGATGAACTGTGGATGAGGCTTCTCATCGACTTGGATTCCGTTGGCGGCAAAAAGACCGGCCTTCCCTCCTGGGAATCGTTTAACTATATTGTCAACCGAAAGAACCCCGGCACATCCGGCAAGGCAGTCCTTGAGCGCTCAACGGGAGGCTGGAACTGGGAAAAGGCAGGGGACTGCGACATGAAGGTTGACGCCAATGTGCTTCAGCTCCGCATCCCCCTCGAGGCCCTGGGCATCAAGTCCGGAGAGCCCTTCGTTTTAAACTTCAAATGGGCTGACAACAACCTCAGTGACGGCAGCGATCCCCTTGAGCTGTACACCCTTGGCGACACCGCCCCGGGCGGAAGGTTCAAATACTGTTTTACCGCGGGAACCACGCCTTCGGGCTCCGACACCGCCAATGCATCCAAAAAATCCAAAGGCTGCGGCGGAGTTTTAACCTCCGGCTTCGCGGCAGCCTCCGCCGCAGCGCTGGCGGGAGCGGTTGTTTTATCGGTAAAAAAGGAAAAAAAGACAAACAGAAAAGAGCGCTGAAAATGGATTTTCTTAAAAAAGCTTACAATCTCATGCCCGTCCTCCGGGAAAGCATTGCAAGGCCCGTCTCCGGCATCCCCGAAGGCAGAATAATGCGCGACGGCGACAGTTTTATGCTTGATTTCGGCACTCACGTTGTAGGCTATGTGACGCTTGCCGTCAACGTGGAAAAGCCCGGCGGCGACACCGCCGACTCGCCTCTTGCCGTTGAATTTAAGTTCTTCGAAAACCTCTGCGAGGACAGGTCGGAGGTTTACACGGGCGGCATGTCCCGCTCCTGGTTCCAGGTCCAGACCGTTTTTGCCGACAACCCGTACGCCCCCATCGAGCTGCCCCGCAGGTACGCCTTCCGCTACGTCAGGATCACGTTTCCCGCCAATACGAGCTACGCGGTCAGCTACAGGGACTGCTTTGTGCGCGCCGTCACCTCAGCCGACGAGTCAAACGTCGCGCCCCTCCCGCAGAACACCGACCCGCTTCTTAAGAAAATCGACAGCATCGCCCTTCTCACCCTCAAAAACTGCATGCAGACCGTCTTTGAGGACGGCCCCAAGCGCGACAGGAGGCTCTGGCTCGGCGACCTTTATCTACAGGCAAAAGCCAACTACTGCACTTTCAAAAACAACGACCTTGTGCTGCGCTGCCTCTGCCTTTTTGCGGGTCTGCCGCATGCCGACGGATGCCTTTCATCGGCAGTTTTTCAGGAGCCTGTCCTGCGCGGCCAGAACTGGATCCTTCACGATTACGCGCTGTTTTTCGTCGGTACATTGGCGGATTACTATAGAGCTACGGGACGCGATGACGTTGTAAAGGAGCTATGGCCCGTTGCCTTCAGACAGACCGAAATCGCTTACGGGGCATTTGAAAATGAGGGCCTGAAGGCCCCCGTTAACATGTATTTTGTCGACTGGTGTCCGGGACTTGACAAGTCCTGCGCCGCCCTCGGCATACTCGTCTCAATGCTGAGAGACGCCCTATATTTAGCAAAAATCGCAGGCACCAAAGCTCAGGCTGACACGCTCGCGCGCGAGATTGAAAACGTTTCGGGCGCATTGGCGGCAGCGTACGACCCCTCCGAAAAAATCTTCCGCACCCCTGAGGGTCAGCTCTCCGTTCACTCGCAGATGTGGGCAGTCCTTGCGGGCGTCCTCCAGCCGTCTGAAAACGCCTCCGTCATGCGTGAAACCCTCCGCCGCAAAGACCTCGTGAGGCCCGTCACGCCCTACGCGATGCACTTCCTTACCGAAGCGCTCATCAGGTCAGGGCTCAAAGACGAAGCGTTTGACCTCATAAAAGATTACTGGGGCGCCATGGCCGCCAAGGGCTTTGACTGCTTCCCCGAAGTTTTCGTCCCCGAAAACCCCGACGCGTCGCCCTACGGCTCGGTTGCCATGAACAGCTACTGCCACGCCTGGAGCTGCACGCCGACATATTTCATAAGGACCTTCGGAATCTAAAGGACTCCGTGCCCGGAATATGTTCTGATCTTTCATGCGGGTCTCTTTTTCACACCTTCCGCTTCCGGCTGCCGCCGTCTTCCGGCGGCAGTCTTCTTCTGTCTGCCGCCACCTTCTGCACGCGCCCTTTATTTGAAAAATATTGCAACTTGACTCTCCCGGTGGTAAAATCCATATTTTGTTCTTGGCGGGTGTTTTCGGAAAAGAAAGCGCCCGGAACAATCGGCGCTATTGAGAGGTGATTCCTTTGAAGAACTTTATCTACGATATGCATACCCACATTTTTCCCCAAAAAATAGCGGAAAAAGCGGTTTCGTCCATTGGCAGTTTCTATGGGCTTTCCATGTCAAGGGGCGGGTTCTCGGAGGATCTGATTGAGTCCGGCGCGGCAATCGGCGTTGAGAAGTTTCTGGTCTGTTCGACCGCTACCACGCCCCTTCAGGTGACCGCAATCAACAGTTTTGTGGCGGGCGAAGTTAAAAAGCACCTTGAATTTATCGGTTTCGGCACGATGCATCCGGGGTTTGAGAACATTGGCGATGAGATCGACAGGATCGTTGATATAGGGCTTGTCGGTATCAAGCTGCACCCCGATTTTCAGAAGTTTGCGATTGACGACAGAGAGGCTTACCCGATTTACGAGGCGGCCGAGGGAAGGCTCCCGATTCTTTTCCACACGGGCGACAAGAGGTACAGTTACTCAAATCCTGAGAGAGTTCTTAAGATTCTGAAGGATTTTCCGAACCTCACGTGCATTTGCGCGCACCTTGGCGGTTACTCGGAGTGGGACAAAGTCGCGTCGCTGAAGGGCTACCTCGGAAACCCCAACATATATTTTGATACAAGCAGCTCGATAAGGTTTATCGACCCCAAGACGTCCGTTGACATTATCAGGGCGCACGGCGTTGAGCACGTTTTCTGGGGCACGGACTACCCGATGGAGCAGCACACGGTTGAGCGGGACAATCTGATGGGTCTTGAGCTCACGGACAAAGAAAAAAAGATGATTTTCAGAGATAACGCGGTGAAATTCATTGGCGATATTGAGCGGAAACTCAAAAAGAACTGATTCAGGAGGAAGGTTATGGAGTACAAAGACCTCGCAAAAAACGAACTCAAGGAAATCCTTGCGGAAGAGTACAGAAAGTTTAACGACTACAAGAATCTCGGACTCAGCTACGATATGACGCGCGGCAAGCCCTGCAAACTGCAGCTTGACCTCTCGAACGAGATGGAGAGCGAGAAATTCCTGCAGGGGTTCCACTCGATTTCCGATCAGGAGGTTCGCAACTACGGCGTGCTCGACGGTATTCCGGAGGCGAAAAAACTGATGTCGGAGATGCTCGGGGTCGGTACTGACGAGCTCGTTGTCGGCGGCAGCTCCAGCCTTAACCTTATGTACGATATGCTGGTGCGCTTCATGCTTTTCGGCACGGGCACCGAAGGCTGCAAACCCTGGTCAAAGGAAGAAAAAATCAAGTGGATCTGCCCTGTTCCGGGTTACGACCGCCACTTCCTGATCACCGAAAAACTCGGTTTTGAGCTCATTGCAGTCCCGCTTCAGGGCGACGGTCCGGATATGGACAGGATTGAGGAGCTCGTAAAAGACGCCAATGTCAAAGGCATGTGGATGATTCCGAAATACTCGAACCCGACCGGCGAAGTCTATTCGGACGAAAAGATCAGGCGCCTTGCCTCGATGAAAACTGCCGCCAAGGACTTCAGAATCCTCTGCGACGACGCGTACACCGTTCACTTCCTCAAGAACGGCCCCGCAAAGCAGCTCAACATGCTTGAGGCCTGCAAGGAAGCCGGCAACCCCGAGAGAGTTTTCCTCTTCGGTTCGACCTCAAAGATCACCTTCCCCGGCTCCGGTCTCTCCGCTGTCTGCGGCTCCGAGAAGAACGTCAAGTACCTTCTCACCTACCTCAACGTACAGACGATCTGCTACGACAAAATCAACCAGCTCCGTCACGCGCGTTTCCTCGGCGACTACAGCGGAATCATCGCGCACATGAAAAAACACGCAAAAATCCTGCTTCCGAAGTTCGAAGCAGTTGACAAAATCCTCAATGAAGAGTTAAATGGTCTTGGAATTTTAACCTGGACAAAACCCGAAGGCGGCTATTTCATCAGCATCGACACACTGCCCGGATGCGCTGCGGCCGTTGTCGCCAAGGCAAAAGAGTGCGGCGTCAAGTTCACACCCGCCGGCTCGACCTTCCCCTACAAGAAGGACCCTGACGACAGAAACATCCGCATTGCCCCCACTCTTCCTCCCATTCAGGAGCTTGAGGCCGCAATCAGAATTCTCTGCGTCTGTGTGAAAATCTGCTCGATCGAAAAGCTGCTCGAGGCTTAATTTTTCCCGATTTTTACGAGAATACCGACCATGGACGACTTTTCAAAAGCCAATGCGATAGAACCCGAAGACTACGCCGAACCGCGCTGTCTTCTCTGTGATGAGCCCTACGGCAAGGAGCCCGAAGTGCGCTCCGTTCCCCAGCGGCGGATCATCGAAAAAAACGACGAATACCTTGCGAAAAGGGACTACGAAGGCGCCGAGAGGCACCTTTTGTACTGGCTTGAGGAGGCCCGCCTCGGCAACGACAAGCGCGGCATGCTCGTCATCGCCAATGAGCTCATCGGCCACTACCGCAAGTGCGGAAACAAAGACAAGGCCCTCGAGAACGTCGACCTTGCCCTGTCGCTGCTTGAATCGCTCGGCTTCGGCGACACACCCACCGCAGGCACGACCTACGTCAACTGTGCAACCGCCTGCAACGCGTTTTCGCTGAACGACCGCTCGATGACCTACTTCAAGAAGGCCGAGTCGATCTACGAGAGCATCCCGGACATCCCGGACGCGCTCCTTGGCGGTTTGTACAATAATATGGGCCTCTGCTGCAAAGCACTCAAACGTTTTGACGAGGCCAGAGCCTACTACGCCAAGGCGACAGCCCGCATGTCGAAGGTCGAAAACGGCGAGCTTGAGCGGGCGATCACCTGCCTTAACGTTGCCGACGTCGCTGCGGAAGAAAAAGGACTTGAAGCCGGCGAGCCGGAGATTTACAATTTGCTTGATGAGGCATATGACCTTTTGAAGAATAACAATGCGCCGAGGGACGGCTACTACGCGTTTGTGTGCGAAAAGTGCGCCCCGGTGTTCGGATATTACGGTTACTTCCTCGCCGCCGAAGAACTTGGCGGTATCGCAAAGCAAATCTATGAACGGTCTTGAACTGTCAAGAGAATACTTTGAAAGCTTCGGGCGGCCCCTGCTTGAAAACGATTTCGGCGGGCTGCTTCCTTACGTTGCTGTCGGGCTCATCGGGAGCGGATCTGAGTGCCTCGGTTTTGATGACGAGGTGTCGCGCGACCACGATTTCGAGCCCGGTTTTTGTATCTTTCTGCCCGGCGAAGAGACCGTCAGCCGCAGGGACGCTTTTCTCCTTGAAAAGGCATACCTGAAGCTCCCCAAGGAGTTTATGGGCGTAAAAAGAGACGTGCTTTCGCCCGTCGGCGGCGCACGCCACGGAGTTATCAGAATTCCCGAATTTTTCGAAAAAACTGTCGGCTCTTCCGACGGAAATCTTACGTTTTCAAACTGGTTCTCGCTCCCCGAGCAGGCTCTTCTTGAGGCGACCTCAGGCGAGGTGTTTTTCGACAACTACGGGCTTCTTTCGAAAGTTCGCGCGGGCCTTTCGTTCTTCCCGCGCGACGTCATGCTGAAAAAGCTTGCCGGCAGACTTTTGCTCATGGGCCAGTCGGGCCAGTACAACTATCAGCGCACCCTTTCGCACGGCGAGACCGGGGCCGCGCAGCTTGCCGTTTTTGAGTTTGCCGACAGCGCAATCTCAGCCGCATTCCTCCTCTCGGGAAAGTACCGCCCCTACTACAAGTGGGTGTTCAGGGCTCTCCGCGAGCAGACGCCTTTCTCGCACCTTGCGGCCTCTTTCGAGCAGCTTATAACCGCCGGAAATTCGGCTGACGAGGCCGCGTTTAAGACCTCTTTGATTGAAAGCATATCGCTTGAGATTATCGGCGCGCTTACCGCCAAGGGCCTCTCGGGCGAAAAAAGCACCTCCCTCGAGGCCCACGCCTATGCCGTCAACGCCTCAATCGCGGACGCCGGCATAAGGAACGCGCACGTACTCGCGGCGGTCTGAGCGCATTGGCGGTTTCGTTATTTTTTTCTGTTTTTAATTAAAATATCAGTCGCAAAAATCCCCGCAACATGATATAATCACCATAAATTCTTTTTTAGGAGGATTATTATGGCCAAATTTGATGAATCTCTTGAATATAAGCGCAAAAATTCGTGGCAGTACATGACTGACGAGACCAAGAAGGACGTCTTTGATTTTTGCGAAGATTACAAAAAATTTCTCGACAGCAGCAAGACCGAGCGCGAAGCCGTTGACACCGCTATTGAGATGCTGAGGGCTGACGGATATCTCTCGCTTGACGAGGTCAAGGAGAAGAAGCTTGCCGCCAAGGACCTCCCCGGAACCAAACTTTACTACGTTCACCACAACAGGTGCATTTTTATCGCCAAGCTCGGCAAGAAGCGCCCCGATGCAGGCTTCAACCTCATCGGCGCACACGTTGACTGCCCGAGACTTGACCTCAAGCCCTGGCCGTTCGTCGAGAAGAACAATTTCCTCTACTTCAGAACGCACTACTACGGCGGCATCAAGATGTATCAGTGGCCGACCATCCCGCTCGCGCTCCACGGCGTCATCGTAAAGGCTGACGGCACCAAGATCAACTTCAGAATCGGCGAGGACGAGGGTGACCCGAAATTCATGATTTCAGACCTTCTTCCGCACCTCGGACACGCTCAGACCAGCAAACCCGCCAATTCGTTCATCGACCCCGAAGCACACCTCAACGTGATCATCGGATCGATGCCCGGCAAGGCAAACGAGGACGACCCCGACGACAAGCCCTTCACGGTCAAACAGTCGATTCTTACCTATCTTGCCGAGAAATACAACGTCACCGAGCGCGACTTCATCAACGGCGAGCTCGTCATCACCCCTGCCGACAAGGCAGTTGACATCGGCTTTGACAAAGCCCTCATCGCGGCATACGGCCACGACGACAGAGTCTGCGCATTCACCGAGCTCCGCGCCCTCCTCGACATGAAGAAAGTGCCTGAGAAGACCGCTGTTGCATACTTTGCCGACAAAGAGGAGATCGGAAGCGTTGGCGTCACCGGCGCAAGATCGAACTCTCTCGAGCTCTTCACAATGGAAGTTGCTTCCCTCTACGGCGTTAAAGAGACTCTTCTCTCAACCAAGCGCTGTCTGGCTGCCTCCAAGATGCTCTCCGCTGACGTCACCGCAGCTTTCGACCCGTCCTACCCCGAGGTTTACGACGAGACAAACGCAGCATTCATGGCGGGCGGTCTTGCAATTGAAAAATACACGGGCAGCGGCGGAAAGTACGGCACATCAGACGCCCCGGCGGAGTTCGTTGCCGAGATCACGGACATTTTCGATAAGAAAAACGTCGCTTGGCAGATCAACGAAATGGGCAAGATGAACTGCGGCGGCGGCGGAACCATCGCTCAGTACATGGCCGACAAGGGCGTCGAAGTCATCGACTGCGGCGTGCCGCTCTTCAGCATGCACTCCCCGCTCGAGCTGGCCTCAAAAGCAGATATCTACTGGGCCTACAAGGGCTACCTTGCCTTCATAGACAGGTAAAACGCAGATTTTTGGCTCTTTACGTGTTTTGCACGGAGAGAACAGGAACCTTCGTGAACCTGAGATTCTGCAAAGCACCCGGTGTTCTTCAGACTTCTAACAAGGAATGAAGAATTACGGTGCAAAACACTTTGCGCGAGCGGACCGCTCGAAGTACCTTCGTACATCATCGGGTCCGCGCACGCAAAAATAGCTCAAAACTTTGCGTTTTACGCTAAAAGCTTCTATAAGCAAACTTTGCGTTTTACGCTAAATTGCAGATTTTTGGCTCTTTACGTGTTTTGCACGGAGAGAACAGGAACCTTCGTGAACCCGAGATTCTGCAAAGCACATCGGGCATTAATTCGAACAGTTTCGCCTCAGGAAGGCGAACAACAATAACGTGGCAGCCCTGCGGCTGCCGAAACAGCTGATGCAGGCCGGAATCAAGGCTTCGCATAGATGAAGAAAAAGGAAGGAAAAAGTTATGAAAAAAGTATTATCAGTTCTCTTGATTTTGGCCGTAATGCTTCTTGGCATTGGCGTTGTCAACGCTGATGAAGTTACAACCGAGCCCGAGGTTATGTGGCTTGCCGATTATATCGGTGGCGCACCTCTTATCGGTCACTGGTGGGCGCAGCCGAACCAGGTTGACGGTATTTGGGAAGCCTACAATGACCTTGACGCATATGCAGCAGTCACGTTCTTTGCAAAGAAGCCCTTCAGCGCGATTGAGATCCCTTACTGGGCAGGCAATCCGAGCCAATTCCCCGGCATCGTTGAAGGCGAAGTTGAGTTTGCTCTCTTCAAGGCTACGCCGGGCGCAGCTGTCACTGCCGATGAGTACAACAGTGACGATGCTGTAAGAAGAGACGTTATCACCACCAACTGCGACAACCAGATGTTCGTATGGAATTTCGAGCAGGTTCCCGGCGGAACGTACTGCCTGAGAATCAAACTCCTCACCGAGGAAGGCGCATACTTCGTTCTCAGCGTTGGCGAGCCCAATGAAGTTGATTGCGAATTTGACATTTACGGCTTAACGGGCGGTTCTGATGACGCGTTTATCGCCAATATCGTTTTTGACGAAGGCGAAGAAGTTACTCCCGAGCCGAAGCCCACAGCCACTCCCAAGCCCGACCCCACAGAGGCTCCCGAAGTGACGGCAGAGCCGGAAGCAACAGCTGAGCCTGAAGCGACCGAAACCGCTAAGCCCGATGCAACAAAAGAGCCTGACAGCGGCACGTCCGACGGTGAAAAGCCGGCAGCCAAGAAAGGATGCGGCGGCGTTATCGCAATTTCCGGTATCTCCGCAGTCGCACTTGCAGCGGCAGTTCTTGTTGTAAAGAAGAAATCCAAATAAGCTAAATCACCAAAGCATCCCGGACGTCCCCGAGCGCCCCGGATGCTTTTCAGAATTATTCCGCTGCATTGGCGGTAATTTCAGGAGGAAATAATGGTAAGAATTCTTATTAATCCCAAGTCAAACAATGGCACAGGAAAAGAAGCCGGCAAGGAAATCGAAAAGCTTCTCCAGGGCGAGACGTTTGAGTACGTTGACGTTACGACGATTGAAAACGCGTATGATTACATTGAGGCTCTCGAGGGCGACGAGAAAGTGGTTCTCTGCGGCGGCGACGGAACGCTCCAGCATTTCGCCAACGACGTTCACAACAGACCGCTCTCAAGGGACGTATACTTCTACCCCGCGGGCTCCGGAAACGACTTCTGGTTCGATGTCAAAGGCGGCGTAAAGGATGAACTGCTGCTCATCAATCCGTACGTTGAAAAACTCCCCGTCACAATTGTTGACGGCAAGGAATACTGCTTTGTCAACAACGTTGGCTTCGGAATCGACGGTTACTGCTGCGAGGAAGGCGACAGACAGCGGGCAAAGAACGACAACAAGCCAATCAACTACACTGCCATCGCTATAAAGGGCCTTCTCTTCAAGTTTAAGCCCAGAACCGCCAAAGTGACCGTTGACGGCAAGACATATGAGTTCAAAAAAGCCTGGCTCGCACCCGTTATGAACGGCAGATTCTGCGGCGGCGGTATGAACGTCGCTCCGGATCAGGACAGACTCAACAAGGAACGCAACCTCACATGTGTTGTTTTCTACGACAAGGTCCCGCTCCATGCCCTCATGATATTCCCGAAGATATTCAAAGGCGAGCTCGTTAACGAGAAGAAGCACGTCACCGTTTTCACCGGCAAGGACATCAAAGTTGAATTTGAAAAGCCCTGCGCCATGCAGATTGACGGGGAGACTTTCCTCAACATTTCCTCCACGGAAACCCACGCTTACAGGGAAGACTGAACCGCAAAAAGCTGAAAAGCTCAGAAGCTCAGAAACTTCTTATAAAAGAATCCGGAAACGTCCTTGGGTGGCCGCTTCCGGATTCTTTTATATCTCAATATTGGCGATGTCCTTTATGTCCTCTATTAGGAAGTCAGGTCCCGCGTCTATGAGCTTTTGTCTTTCGCCCATGCCGTAGAGGCATCCGCAGGTTTTTACCCCCGCCGCCCTTCCGGCGTCGATGTCAGCCTTTGAGTCGCCTACCATCACGGTTCTTTCGGGAGGTATGCCCGCATCCTCCATGCAGCGCCTTATGCCCTCGGGGTCGGGTTTCCTCTTGGCGAGATTTTCGGGGCAGTAGACGGATGTGAAAACGTCCCTGATGCCGAAAAAAGCGAGAGTCTTTTCTGTTATCTTAAGCGGCTTGTTCGTAAAAAGCGAAACCGTGTCGCCTCTTTTTGTAAGAAGCGAGAGTGTCCCGGGAAGGCCCGGGTAAGGTATTGACGTGTCGGTGCAGTGGTCAAAATATGCCTCTTTATAGGCAAGAAGTATCTCGTCAACGGATACGCCGGGGACCGTGAGAACGTTCTCGATGAGGAACCTTGCCCCGTAGCCGACATATTTCAGAACCTCGTCCGTTTCAAGAGGCAAAAGCCCGTAGTTTTTCCGCACTACGTTCAGGGATGTCGCGATATCGTCGCCCGTGTACGAAATTGTGCCGTCAAAATCAAATATATAAAGTCTTTTTTCACTCATTTTAAGTTACCGTTAAACGCGGGATGAGGGAAAACGGTCAGTCATTCTCCTGCTCGTTCTTGCGCTTTGCCGCAGCAGTGCCGTTCCAGAGTTTCTCAAGATTGTAGAACTCGCGCTCGCTCTGCTGGAAAAGATGCACAACAACGTCGAGGAAATCGATAAGTATCCATGAAGCCGTGTCGTAACCCTCAACGCCTGCCGGTTTGACGCCAAGCTTGCCGAGTTCGTGTATGACCTCGTCTGCCATACCGCGAAGGTGTGTTGTCGAGCTGCCGCTTGCGATTACGAAATAGTCCGTCACAATAGTCTTGTCGGCGAGCGGAATAACCTCGATGTCCTTGCCCTTCCTGTCCTCAATAATACTTTTGATTTTCTCTGTCATTGCTTCAGATGTCATAAAATGTCCTCCGTTTTTGTTGTTTATCACGCCCCCGTCCTATCAAAACGGGAGTTTTGCACCGGCTGTGAGTACCGCCAATGCCTCTCAAACCTTTTTTCCCTTTTCCCTGTCGGCAATTGCCGCGTTCCTCGTGTAGATCGTGCGCACGTCAATGGGCTCGCCGCGCTTCAGTATGATTTTGATTGTCTCGTCGCAAGCAAAAGCGATTGCGGGAACAAGACCCTCATTGTCGGCAAGGCGCCTTACCTCTTCGAAAAACTCGCCGCACCTGTTCTTTTCGGTGTAGTCCGCGATGAAAACGACCTTGTCAAGAAGGCTCATGTTTTTGTCGCCCGTCGTGTGCTTCGCGATCGCGCTGAGAACCTCGCTGTCGGTCACACCGTACCTTCTCTCCGCCACGACGGCTCCGAGAGGTCCGTGAAGAACCCTGTAGCTGAATCCTGCGGCAGGCTCCGGTGAGAAGTCCTCCGGCGTCATGCCGATCCACTTAAGCTGCGGCACCGTGACGCCTTTTGCGCAGTCATGAAGGAGACCCGCGAGGTGCGCCTTGGCGGTGTCGGCACCGTACTTTTCGGCAAGCCTGACCGCTTCCTCGGCAACGCCCAAGCTGTGGGTAAAACGCTTCGGGGGCAGCACCGAGCGGAGGTCTTCCGTTATTGCCTCTTCGGTCATAGGCCCCTTGCGGTAAAGCCCGTGCTCCGTAATGAACCTTGAAACGCTCTCCGGTACGGAGCCGTCTTCGGGCGCGGAACCGTTTGCGAAAGCCTCTCTTATATTCGTGGATGAAATCTCGGGGAGCGTCTCGTTTGAGAGGAGCACATTGGCGCCAATGTCTGAAAGCGCTTTTTCAGCGTCCTCAAGGCCCTTTTCGCCCGTGCCCTTACGCCTTACAAGAATGAAGTTTGCAAATCCGCCGAGCTTTTCGGCATCCTTCCAGCCGCCGATTCCGGCCGCCGTGTCATCGCCGAGGATGTAGTAAAATTCCGTCCCGGGGTTCTGCTCTTTGAGCTCCGCGAGCGTGTCGGCCGCAAACGTGTAGCCGTTCTTTTTAACTTCAATATCGCAGACAGAGAGCCCGTCAATGCCCGACACCGCAGCCTTTGCAAGCTCAAGCCGAAGGAGCCCCGGAGTCACAGGTCTTGCGAACTTGTGCGGCGGATTTCCGGCCGGCAGGATGATCACATTGTCAAGCCCGAACTCTTCCTTTATCTTCAGCGCGCACTCGATATGGCCAATGTGAATCGGGTCAAACGTGCCGCCGAGAATCCCTGTCTTTAACATAACCGTTTCCCTGTATTTGCGTCAAAATCAATTTCTGAGGCTGTGGATCGGAGCCGGTATTCTGCCTCCCCTGTCGATGAAAAGGCTGCTGTCGGCCTTCCTGACGCTCATAACGGGCGCTTCGCCGAGGAGTCCGCCGAACTCAACCGTGTCGCCCTCAACTTTTCCGGGCGCGGGAATGATTCTGACTGCCGTTGTCTTGTTGTTGATGACGCCGATCGAAATCTCGTCGGCGATGATTGCCGATATGGTTGCCGCGTCCGTGCTTCCCGGAACCGCGATCATGTCAAGGCCCACCGAGCATACGCAGGTCATCGCCTCAAGCTTCTCAAGCGAAAGCGAGCCGGCCCTCACGGCCGAGATCATGCCCTCGTCCTCGCTGACCGGGATGAAAGCTCCGCTGAGACCGCCAACGTGCGACGAAGCCATAACGCCGCCCTTCTTGACCGCATCGTTAAGGAGCGCCAGAGCCGCCGTCGTTCCGGGGCCGCCGCATGAGCTGATGCCCATCTCTTCAATGATTCTTGCGACGCTGTCGCCTACAGCAGGTGTAGGTGCGAGCGAAAGGTCTACTATGCCGAACTCAACGCCGAGGCGCCTGCTGGCTTCCTTGGCGACAAGCTGACCCATTCTCGTAATCTTAAACGCGGTCTTCTTGATTGTTTCTGCAAGAACCGTGAAGTCCTCGCCGCGAACCTTCTCAATCGCGCACTTTACAACTCCCGGGCCGCTGACGCCGACGTTGATGACCCTCTCGGGCTCTCCCACGCCGTGGAAAGCTCCCGCCATGAACGGGTTGTCCTCAGGCGCATTGGCGAATACCACAAACCTTGCACAGGCCGAGCCGCCGCTGTCCCTTGTGAGTTCCGCAGCCCTCTTGATGAGAAGACCTATCTCCTTCACCGCGTTCATGTTGATGCCCGCCTTGGTGGTTGCGACGTTGACGCTGGAACAGACCCTGGAAGTTGCCGCGAGCGCCTCGGGGATGGACGCGATGAGTGCCTTGTCAGCCTCCGTGAAACCCTTGTGGACGAGCGCCGAGTAACCGCCAATAAAATTCACCCCGACCGTCTGAGCCGCCTTCTCAAGAGTCACGGCAAGCTCCGCACACTGCTTCGGTGTGGCGCCTCCGCAGATGATAGCCGCAGGTGTGATCGAAATGCGCTTGTTCACGATCGGTATACCGAGCTCTCTCTCGATTGCCTCGCACTCCGGGACAAGCCTCTCGGCCGATTTGCAAATCTTATCGTAAACGGCCTTCTTGGTGGACTCAAAGTCGCTTCTGATGCAGTCGAGCAGGCTGATGCCCATCGTTACGGTCCTTATGTCAAGGTGCTCCGACTGAATCATGTGTATTGTCTGTCTGATCTCGTCAACTGAAATTAACATCTCTTATCTTCTTTTCCTCACTGTAACGTGTAAAAATTATGCGCCGGCCTTCTTGGTCTCAGGTACGGCGCAAACGTCTGTAAGCCGCTTCCGGTCTTCAAATCTTATGCATCGACTGGAAAATCTCAGTCTTCTGAATCTGGATCACAACGCCAAGTTCGCTTCCGAGCGCGTTGAGGTCATTGTAGATTTCATCAAAAGGCTTCGAGGCTTCATTTATGTCAACCATCGTGACCATCGTAAAGAGGTCTTCCATGATGGTCTGGTTAATGTCGAGTATGTTTACGTTAACCTTTGCAAGGTAAGTGCTGACCGCGGCGATGATGCCGACCCTGTCCGCGCCCAAAATTGTAATTATCGCTTTGTTCATGATCAATGCCTTCTCTCAACGAGTTTAAATTTAATTCCCTGGTCGATGCAGTTTGAAATGAAGATTTCAAGCGCCTTGTAGCACTTCTCATCGGCCATGAATTCCGAAACTGTTCCGTTGTATCCCGCCCTCGCGTCAAACCAGACGGCAAGGTCCTCAGCGGACTTGTCCTTGTAAGCCGATGCGTCCGACTGGTACGTGTAAGTCCTGAACACGACCGTGTAACCCATCGCCTCGGCCACCTTGAGCAGCCTCTCGTTAAAATAGTCCGTCCTGAAAAGATACATTCTCTCAGTTGCGCCGAACAGCTTCTGGTACTCCTGCTCAACGGCAAGCAGTCCCTCCGCAAACGTCTCGGCTGTCAGCTGTTTTATATTGTCATCGCCAATGATTCCTCTGTTGCCGATGATGTGCCCCTCGTTCTTCATCCTGATGACCTTGTCAGGGTAATTGGCGATATAGTCCTTGGTCACAAAGAAAACCGCCTTCACGTCATACCTCTTGAGCAGGTCAAGGAGCTTGTCCGTGTATCCGTAGTCGTAGTGGAGGATGAACGTCATGTAGTGATCCCAGTCCTCGTCCTCGCCAATGGTATAGAACACGTAATCGACGTTCTTAATGATCTCTTTGACGCGGCTGTAGATGACTGCCCTGTTCTGATTGTCGGCGCCCGTCTCCCACTTGGTTGAGAAGTGGTCAAAAGTTGTTCCGTAATTCATGAAATCAACGTTTTTGATCACAGGGAACTCGATCCTCGGCCAGACAGTCGGCACGGGAGTGTTCTGCGCGGGAGTCTCTTCCGGCGTCTCCGTCGGAGTCGCATCGGTCGGCGTCGGAGTCTCGGAGCCGCCGTCAGGAGTGGGCGTTGCGTCTCCCGGCGTTTCGGTCTCGTAGGGCTTTATCGTCCTTATGTCTATAGGTTTGTCTGTTTCTTTCGGGGAATTGCTCCCGGTCCCTCCGGGGCTCTGCAAAAAGCATCCGATGCAGATAAGCACAGATGCAACGATAAGCATTATAAAAAGAGTTATAAATTGGCTTTTCTTCATAGCTAAAAGTCCTTTCGGAATGCTTTCGCGAGGTAATTTTATCACAAAGCCTCATCTGCCGCAATAATATTGGCCCCTTCGGACGGCTTTCGGGCCGCCCGTTTAAGGCAATTTTAAAGCTCGCCAAAGAGGGGTTTACGGGTAAATTGCAGGGTGTGTTTCCGTCCCGGAAATTGCGCCGTAAGGTCAGAGTTTCACGAGGCCGCGCGAGATCATCGTCTCAAGGCTCATGAGGATGCCGAGTTTTGCGTGCGCCCACGTGAGACCGCCCTGGAAGTATACCGCGTAGGGTTCCCTGATGGGGCCGTCAGCCGAAAGCTCAATGGATGCGCCCTGGATGAAAGCGCCTGCCGCCATGATGACCTTGTCGTCGTAGCCGGGCATGTCCCACGGAAGAGGTGTAACGTATGAGTCGACCGGCGCCGCGAGCTGAATGCCCTTGCAGAACGCGATCATGGCCTCTTCGCTTCCGAGCTCAATCGACTGGATTATGTCGTGGCGCGTTTCGGACGCCTTGGGCACGCACTTATAGCCAAGGGGTTCGTAGAGCTCCGCGGCGAATATTGCCCCCTTCTCCGCCGCGGCAGTGACTGTCGGCGCGAGGAAAAAGCCCTGATAGAGCCTGTCGATTATACCGAGGTTTGCTCCGACTTCGCGTCCGAGTCCGGGCGCCGACAGCCTGTAAGCACACCTTTCAACGCACTCTTTGGTGCCGCAGATGTAGCCGCCCGTGGGGGCAAGGCCGCCTCCCGGGTTCTTTATGAGCGAACCGACGATCATGTCCGCTCCTACGTCCGAGGGCTCGATGAGCTCCGTAAACTCGCCGTAGCAGTTGTCTACCATGACCTTAAGGCCCGGTTTAACCTTCTTCACAAAAGCGATCGCCTCGCCTATCTCCGCGACCGAAAAGCTCGGTCTCATAGAATATCCTTTGGAGCGCTGGATGGCGACGAGGGCTGTGTTCTTGGTAATAGCCTTTTCGATGGCTTTAAAGTCAAAGCGACCTTCCTCGTTCAGGTCAACCTGCGAGTATCTGACGCCAAGCTCCGCAAGCGAGCAGGGGCTCGGCCTTATGCCTATAACCTCCTGCAGCGTGTCGTATGGCGCGCCGTTTATCGACAAAAGCTCGTCGCCGGGCTTGAGGTTTGCCGAAAGAGCGGTCGCAAGCGCATGCGTGCCGCACGTAATCTGGGGTCTTACGAGCGCAGCCTCAGTGTGGAACGTGTCCGCGTAGACCTTTTCAAGCGTGTCGCGTCCGAGGTCGTCGTAGCCGTAGCCCGTGGTGCCCGAGAAGCACGCGGCGCTGACCCTGTTCTTGCTCATTGCAAGCAGGACCTTCGCCTGGTTCCGTTCGGCGATTTCGTCTATTTCTTTGAATCTTTTTTCGAGTTTTCCGAGAACGCTCTCACCGTATTCAATAACCTTGTCGGACAAGCCGAGTTCATTCAGTAGTCTGTTTTTTTCCATTGGCGTCAATATTTGCCTTTCCGGGTGTGTCACCCATGTCTTTCTTGAATATTTTTTTCAGAAGCTTTCCGGCATCGATATCATAAAGCACAAGCCGTGCGAGCTTCCTTTTTTCAAATTTCTCTAAAATTGCGTAAATTCCAACAGTGATCGCATAGGCTGTGATGGCTGAGAAAACGCCGACCGCAATGCCCGCGATAACGTCTGTCGGATAGTGCGCCATGAGGTAGTTCCGCGAAGCGCACATGAGCACGATGTAGGGAATGCCCGCGTAAAGCACCTTCCTGTTCCAGACAAACGCCAATGCGAAAACGCCCGCCGCCGCGGCAGTCACGTGACCCGACGGGAACGAATAGCCGCTCTCGACGGGCGCCTTTATGTACCGCCACCAGTTGTAAAAGTCGGAGCCCAGCGCCTCGTACGGGCGGGGTCTTGCAATCATGTCCTTGAGCAGTATGTTTGTTATGAGCGCGCCGCAGCAGACAGCGCCAAGGAGACAGATGCCTATCTTCCTTGTCTTCGCAAAGCAGATGAGTATGACCGCAAGGACGATCATCCAGATGCCCTTCTCGCCGATAAACGTAAAGAACCTGGCTATCGGCGTCAGGACCTTGCCGGCATGCTGCGCCGCAACGTGCCAGAACGAGAGAATGTTATTGTCAAGACCGTAGAAAAGAGAAGTCATATATCCTCCCGAAGATCACTCAAAATACATGTTGTCAACAAATCTTGCGTTGAAATCCTTGGCGTCATTGAGTGAGAAGCTGTCAATCTCTGACGCAAGCGCCTCGCAATCGCCAATGAATCCCCGGTCCTTTCCCGCCGCAATCGCCCCTTTCAAGGACGTGCTCGGAAAAACGGTCATTTTGTTTTCAAATTCAGGCGGGAAAATGCCCGTCGCAACGGCGTCGCGCTCCCTTATGTAGGAGCCGAGGCCTCCTGCGGTATATACGCGAAGAACTTCGTCCGCCCTGATGCCCGCCTTCTCGAGAAGGATCTCGATGCCCGTGCGGATGGCCGCCTTGGCGAGTTGGAATTCGCGAACGTCTTTTCTCGTAAGAGAGAGACCCGTTTTTGTGAAAGCTTCCCTGCCGCCCGCGGTGAGGAGTCCGTCAATCTCATAGTCTTCGTCCATGAGGCCGGTCTCGTCAATGATATCATCGCCCAAAAGCATTGAAATAAGGCTAATAAGGCCCGAGCCGCAGATTCCGACAGGCTCCCTGTCCCAGATTGTCGAAAGCTTTATGCCGCCGCTCGTTTTTTCGACCCCGGAGATCGCGCCCGGGATGCCGCCCGTGCCGCAGCTGATGTTGGCGCCTTCAAAACAGGGGCCCGCTGCCGATGAAGTCGCGTAGTACCTGCCGTTTGCCTTGAGCACCATCTCGCCGTTCGTTCCGAGGTCGATGAAAAAAGCCGGCCCGTTGTCGTTTTTTATAACAGCCGCCGCGCCCGCAACAACGTCCGCGCCGATAAAAGCGTCCGCCGACGGGAGCAGAGTCACGTTCTCCGCGTCAATTCCAATGTCCATGCCCGCAGCCTTTTTTGTCTCCGTAAACTCAGGTTTGAACGGGTAGGTGCCCATACCGGCGGGGGAGACGCCAAGGAAAAGGTGCTGCATTGTCGTGTTGCCGGCAACGTAAACCTCCCTGACATCAAGCTCCGGGAATGCCTCGCGGCACTTCTTCAGCATGTCGTTTATGCATTGGCGGATGTCGCCCGTGAGCCTCTCAAGACCGCCGTCCGTTTTCGAAAAAGCGATCCTTGAGATTACGTCCGCACCGTATTTTTTCTGGGGATTTAAGACCGCAAAAGGCATCAGGACGCTGCCGCCGTTTTTTTCGCAGAGCGCCGCTTCAACCGTTGTCGTACCTATGTCGACCGCAAGAAAAGCCTCGCCGAAGCCAAGGCCTGCACCGTCATTTTTTCCCTTCTTTTCGGCATTTATAAGTATCTGAGAGCTTCCGAGTATCATTCTGGAAGGAAGCTTTACGGACACCATGGCGGAAGTCACTTCCTCGCGGCAGAGCCTCAAAACCTTCTCGCTGCCGTCTGCAAAAACAACGGCCGCCTCGCACTTGCCGCAGCGCCCGTTTCCGCCGCACGGAAAATCGATGTCAACGCCCGAAAGTCTCAGCGCCTCGGCGACCGTCACGCCCTCATATTTTGCGGAAAGGCTTACGCAAAGCACGTCTTCCGCCCTTTTGTCAGACGAATCACCAGCCAATTTTCTTGATCTCCTCGCAGTAGTAAACCACAAGTTCGAACTTGCTCCCCGGCATGAGTCTGTGGTCCGGGCACGGAATGAAACCGCCAAGCGACGCGAGCCTCTTCATGCGCTCAAGCTCCGCGTCAACCGCCTTTTTGTCCTTGCGGAGAGCCGTCTTGTCCATACCGCCGACACCGAGCACCGCGTTTCCGAAGCGCTTCCTCGCCTTCTCAAACTGGTCGCCCCACGTTCCGACCTCAATCGGGAACATCACGTTGACCCCGTTTTCGACCCAGACGGGCAGCAGCTTCTCGACAACGCCGTCGCAGTCGAGCGAAATAATATCAATACCGTGCCTGTGGCAGAGCTCCGTGCGCTTTTTGTAGTGCTTCGCGCAGAGTTCCTCGAAAAGCGTTGGCGACAGCAGAGGCCCGCCGTTGAAGCAGATGTCCTCCCAGTAGTGCGCGTAGTCGAATTTTGCGCCTGTCTCGAGAACCGCCTTGGCGACTTCGTACTGCATCTCCGCGAACGTATCGACAATATCGCCAAAGAGCTCCTCGTCATCGTCGTACATCAGGTAGCTCATGCCCATAACGGAGGTCATGTCCCTGATGCTGCCCATGACAGAGCCAAGGTGAATGCCGAGCGGCACGTCTGTTTTCTCGTAAATATCGGTGTTGAAGCGCCCGAAAAAGTCAAAATCGACCCTTTTTTCGATGTTCAGCGCCATTTTGGGCTTGAAAAGCGTCTCAAAGGCCTCGCGGTCCTTGAGAAGGTAGTCGTACTCGGCAGGGATTGAGATGACGCCGGGGTGGATCTTTTCGATGATGCCGTTGCCGTTTTGGACAGCCTGCGAGCCGTCGGGAAACTCCTTCACGACCTTGTGCTCAAAGCGCGGCATGAGACCGTTGTTTCCGCAGAAGACGTGCTGCCAGTTGTAGTCCCAGCCGATTATCCTGTCAAGCTCGTTGTCCTTCGGGCCGCCGTCGTAGTAACCGTCAAGAATGGACCTGTCAATATACCCCTGCCCGGCCCACTCCTCGAGGAGCTCCGTCCAGTAACCAAAATGCACCGCCGGCATCCTGTCGGCGGCTTTGAAGTGCAGAATATTGCTTGTCCTCTCACGGTTTGTCATACTGCCTCCCGCATTTTTGCGAAAAAACACCGGGTCTTAAATAAGGAGCGGTTATTTTCCGTTCATCTCTTTCAGAGCTTTCTCGGCAACCTCGGCAGCGCTTGCGGCGTCGAGAGTGTAGTAGTCTGCGCCGATCTCATTGGCGAATTCCTGCGTTACGGGAGCTCCGCCGACCATGACTCTGACCTTGTCCCTGATGCCTGCCGCGACGAGCGCGTCAATGACGTCCTTCTGAGCATTCATTGTGGTTGTGAGAAGAGCCGACAGACACACGATCTGCGCCCCGTTTTCCTTCACCGCCTCAACGACCCTCTCAGCGTCAACGTCCGTTCCGAGGTCTATGCACTCAATGCCTCTGCCCTCGATCATCATCTTGACGAGGTTCTTTCCGATGTCGTGCATGTCGCCCTTAACGGTGCAGATGACTGCCTTGCCGAGCGGTTCCGCGCCTGCCTTTGCAAGAGCGGGCTTGAGCACCTGCATACCCTTGTTCATTGCCCTTGCCGCGACGAGCACCTCGGGCACAAACACTTCGTTCAGCTTAAACTTCTCGCCGATGACGTTCATACCCGCCATCAGACCCTTGGTGAGCAGATCCTCAGGATTCTCGCCCTCCGCAAGCGCCTGCTCGACGAGAGCCACAACTTCTTTTGCCTTGCCGCCAATGACTTTCTCGGCAATGTCTTCACAGTACCCCATGACAAATCCTCCAAAAAACTTTGCCTTATGATTTAACCTTTTTCCCTTTTGTTTTCCCTGAAACCTTTAAAATCAGTTCTTTTCCGGATTTTTGCGGTAAAGAACGACTGTAAATCCAACCACCTGAATGACCTCCGCACCGAGCTCCTTTGCAAAATAATCGGCAACCTCCCTCGGGTCCTCAAGAGACGTGTCAAGTATCCTGATTTTTATAAGCTCGCGCGCAGTCAGTGCGTCATCAACTTGAGTGATGAGATTCTCCTCAAGTCCGTTCTTGCCGACCTGGAATATTGCCGGCATCTTATTTGCCTGCGCCCTCAGCGCGGCTCTCTCTTTTCCTTTAAGCATGATTTTCAACCTCTTTTTATTACGCCCTTTTGCCTCAGAGCGCTCTCGTAACAAACCAATGTGGCCGCAAATCCCACGTTCAGCGACTCTACGCTTCCGAGCATCGGTATGATGACCGTGCTCGAAAACTTCTTCTCACGCCAAACCGGCGAAATGCCCTTGTACTCGTTTCCGCAGACGACCGCAATCCTGCCGCTGTAGTCCTCGTCAAAATAGTTCTTCGTCGCAGTAAGATCGGTCACAACCGCCTTAAAGCCGTTCTTCTCAAGCCAGTCGAAAAGCTCGTCCTCGTCAGCCTCCACAAAAGGAACCGTAAAAGCGGCTCCGAGACTTGACCTTATAAGCCTCGGGTGCGTGATCTTGCAGCGCCTGTTCACGTAGATCGCAAACTCGCCTCCGCACGCATCGACCGTCCTCAGAATGGCACCGATATTTCCCGGCTGCTCCTGCCCGTCAAGCACCACGCCCGTCATGTTCGCGTTAAGCTTAATGTCCGAAAGCTTCCGTTTGGGCATCACCGCGATGATAAAGCAGTAATCCGCGCCGTCCCTGTCGCTTATCCTTGCGCAGGTCTTTTCGGAGATTGCGTAAGCCTCCTTGGCGGCTTTCATAACGCCAATGAGCTTCTCCGCGTTCTCCTGCGCTTCCCTCCTCTCGGGGCACACGAAGAACATCCTGATCTCGACGTTGTTCTTAAGAAGCATCCCGCAGGCCCAGTCGCCCTCGCATATAAAAAGTCTGTCCGCATCGGGGTCGCCTGCATATTCTTCCGGCAGTTT
>Ga0310786_10001753_pt1 | contig 34648 bp, 33 predicted proteins | sample AusTroGonzalo_MG_FD_203881 | JGI IMG/M metagenome (GOLD analysis project Ga0310786, IMG submission 203881) | Bovine rumen microbial communities from tropical cattle in Woodstock, Queensland, Australia - Gonzalo_03 (v2) (version 2) | ecosystem: Host-associated > Mammals > Digestive system >... | reverse complement strand
CTCAGGCTTTCGCCTTCCAGGGCAGTAGCTCCGCCATAGAGCCAACAAAGTTTTTCTATATCTTCGCTTGTAAATTTGTGGTCACAGGCAGTAGCGATGATGCTCTCCTGTGGCGTCTTAAAGAATGTAATTGCCATGTCTTCGGATACGTTTTTTTAATTTGGGTGCAAAATTACGAATAAACGAGCGAAAAGCCAAATATATTTGGACTTTTCCGAGTGAAAGTTATTTCGAGACGCAGTCTCAAAGTTGTGCAAACTGAGCGAAATACAAAATAAAACCTTTTATTTTTATTTCCGAGGTGCCGCCTATCTTCGAGACGAAGTCTCAAAGGTACAAAATAAGTGAGAGAAAAAACAAATTCTATCCATATACCTCCGTGGTGGGATAATTCTTTACAAATTTTATTTTAGCCATGTTGGTAAAATTTGCTGCTATTAAGAGAAAAACTTTTTCCCTCGTTGGGAAATTTTTGCGCCCCTTAATAGTAGCAAAAATTGTCCTTAATACCCCTTAAGGAAGGTGATTTGGAAAAATATTTACAGAATTCGTCTTCAACATGTACCTATCATGTACCTATCATATACCTATCATGTACCTGATATATACCTAACATCTACCTGTCAGAATAATATGGAGGTTTATGAGGTTTCTATGAGGTTTCTATGAGGTTCCGTGCAAAACCTCATGTCTTCTCCAGCCGATAACCATCGGCCTTTAGCGCATGTTGAGGAACATCTCCGCCAATTTTGCGGAATTCGGCAATAATTCTTTATACTCAATCCCGAGCATAAACTTTCAAGAAAAGAAAGAAGAGCATTACGTAAGGCACAAAAAGAAGCAGCTAAAAGAGCAAAAGCTGAAGCAAAAGCCGCAGCAGAGGCCGCGGAGTAATTTTCTTTGAATAACATCGTTTTCCAATAAAAGTAACGAAGCAAAAGTTATACTAAAACCAAAACGGTGTGCAGGATTCTGCACACCGTTTTGGTATAATATTAATTAATGTGTCGGAATTAATCTTCCCAACCCAGGGCGCTGGCACCAAGAACAGCGGCATTGGCGTTCATGAGACCAGAAACCAGGAACTTGGCCTTGTCCTTGAAGATCTTCAGGACAGCATTGTCGTAAGCTTCCTTGATGGGCTTCATAATCAAATCGCCTGCCTTGCAGAGACCGCCGAAGAAGATGAATGCCTCAGGAGAAGAGAAGGCTGCGAAATCGGCACAAGCCTCGCCCAACATCTTACCTGTGAACTGGAAAATCTCGTTGGCAACCTCGTCGCCCTTGCTGGCAGCAATGCTTACGTCCAGAGACTCGATTTCCTCGATGGGCTTCTCGCGCAAGAGAGAAGGACGGTCCGTAGTGCTCAGGATTTCACGGGCTGTACGTGCAACACCTGTGGCAGAGCAGTATGCCTCGAGGCAACCCTTACGGCCACAACCGCAGGGACGTCCGCTGGGAGTGCGATCCATAATTACGTGACCCAGCTCGCCTGCGAATCCGTCGCTACCATAAACCAGCTGGCCATTGATAACGATACCGCTACCAACACCTGTACCCAGGGTGATGACGATGAAGTTCTTCATGCCGCGTGCAGCACCATAAGCCATCTCGCCCATTGCGGCTGCGTTGGCATCGTTGGTCAGCTTAACGGGAATGCCGGTCTTCTCTCTGAACATATCGGCCAGAGGAACAATGCCGTCGTGTGCCCAAGGAAGGTTGGGGGCAAATTCGATAGTACCATTGTAGTAGTTGCCGTTGGGAGCACCAACACCCATACCCTGAACCTGCTCAGCGCCGCCAATCTGTGCAAGCAGTGGCTTCAGGCACTCAACACCTGCCTCGACAAATTCTTCGGCAGTCTTATACTGCTGAGTCTTGATAGAGTTCTCGCCTACTACTTCTCCGCGAGCGTTAACGATTCCGAAAACGGTGTTTGTACCACCCAGGTCAACACCAATAACATAAGGTTTTACTTTGTCCATAAGGATTTTTTATATTTTATTGTTAGCGTTAGTCCGATAGTTGTGACAAAGGTAGGCATTTTCTGTCGAGAAACACAATTTTTACGGCTAAAATCTATGAAAAGTCAATAAAATGTGCGAAATTTGCGGCCGTTATATGAATTTCGTACATTCAGTAGATGTTATAGACCTGATGCTGAGAGGCCTGATTATCGGAATTATTGCAAGTGCTCCGATGGGCCCGATAGGTATTCTGGTGGTTCAGCGTACCCTTAAGAAGGGACGTATATATGGCTATGCAACAGGTGTTGGCGCAGCCGTAAGTGATATAGTATATGCCATAATAACAGGTCTGGGTATGGGACTGGTGCCTACGATAGAGAAACCTTCCACCATGTTCTATCTGCGTCTGGCAGGCAGCGTTATGCTGTTTTTCTTTGGTTTGTGGATGTATAATTCCAAGCCGGCCACGCCGCATACACCCAGTGGCAAGTTAGGAACAATCACCCATAACGGTGTTACGGGTTTTCTGCTGACGCTCAGCAATCCCCTGATAGTATTCCTCTTTGTGGCACTCTTTGCCCGCTTTAATTTCGTGGTGCCCAATCATCTGTGGGAGCAGGCGCTGGGCTATGCCGCTATCTTTGTCGGCTCGCTGTTGTGGTGGGCCTGCCTGACGAGTGCTCTCAGAACCATGAAGGATCGCCTGAGTATGGAGATGATAAACCTGTTTAACCGGCTCCTGGGCGCATTGGTGATGGCTGTATCTGGCATTGGCTTTATTTTGACTGTTATTGGTAAGTTATGATAGTAGCTCAGAAACTCAGAAAGCAGAATATCTCTGCATACATTATATATATGTTCCAGGTGGAGGATATCATCCGGGCCTATGGGCTGGACGTGGACCGTATCTGCCAGGAATACCTGCCCCGCTTCCAATATACCAAGGAGCAGATAGAAGAACAACGCGACTGGTATGCGGGCCTTATACGCATGATGCAGGAAGAGGGCGTACAGGAGAGCGGACATGTGCAGGTGGTAAAGAATACCTTGCTGCTGATGTCCGACAGACACCAGGAGTTGCTGGCCGATCCTAAGCAGCCCTTCTATAGTGCTGCCTATTACAAGGCTCTGCCATACATCGTAGAGCTGAGGAGCAAGGGCATGGGCAAGGAGAAGAACGAGATAGAGAACTGCGTGGATGCCCTGTATGGCGCTGCCGTCCTGAAGATGCAGGGACGCGAGCTTACGGATCAGACCAAGCAGGCTCTGCAGCCCATCAGCCATCTGTTGGAGATGCTGAGTAATTTGTATAAAGTGGAGTAGAAGCCCCCTCCGTCTCCCCCTTTGGGGGAGTGATAGATTAGGGAATAGAGGATTAGAGTCAGTTTAAAAAGTTTATCAGAATAAGAGTAATATAGTTGACGTTATCGTTAACGTTGACGTTTCTAATTATGAACGCAGAAATAGAAAGAAGAAGAACGTTTGCCATTATCTCGCACCCTGATGCGGGTAAGACGACACTGACGGAGAAGCTGTTGCTCTTCGGAGGTCAGATTCAGGTGGCAGGCGCCGTAAAAAGCAATAAGATTAAGAAGACTGCCACCAGCGACTGGATGGAGATAGAGAAACAGCGTGGTATCTCTGTAACCACCTCTGTGATGGAGTTTGACTACGAAGGTTATAAGGTTAACATCCTGGATACCCCGGGTCACCAGGACTTTGCAGAAGATACCTTCCGTACGCTGACGGCTGTAGACAGTGCCATCATCGTAGTAGATGGTGCCAAGGGTGTTGAGGCCCAGACGCGTAAGCTGATGACGGTGTGCCGTATGCGCAAGACACCGGTTATCATCTTTGTGAACAAGATGGACCGCGAGGGTAAGGATCCCTTCGATCTGCTGGACGAGCTGGAAGAAGAACTGAAGATTAAGGTCCGCCCCCTGAGCTGGCCCATCAATCAGGGTATGCGCTTCAAAGGCGTGTACAATATCTACGAGCAGAACCTGAACCTGTTCCGCCCTGACAAGCAGAAAGTGACGGAGAAAGTCAGTGTTGAGATAAATTCCGCCGAGCTTGAAGAGAACGTAGGCGAAGAAGATGCAGCTAAACTGCGCGAGGACCTGGAGATGATAGAGGGTGTATATCCATCGGTAGAGGATGTGATTGGAACATCCGCGGATGGTACATCTGCTTATCTGGATGCTGAGGTGGCCCCAGTATTCTTCGGATCGGCCCTTAACAACTTTGGTGTACAGGAACTGCTGGACTGCTTTGTTAAGATAGCTCCTTATCCACGTCCCACAACAGCTGAGGAACGTGAGGTTAAACCCGAAGAGGATAAATTCACAGGTTTTATCTTTAAGATAACTGCCAATATCGACCCCAACCATCGCAGTTGTATTGCCTTCTGCAAGGTTTGTTCGGGTAAGTTCGTCCGCAACGCTCCGTATCTGCATGTCCGTAACGGTAAGACGGTACGCTTCAGCAGTCCCACCCAGTTTATGGCACAGCGTAAGGAGACCATAGATGAGGCCTGGCCAGGCGATATCGTGGGTCTGCCAGATAACGGTATCTTCAAGATTGGCGATACGCTGACAGAGGGCGAGTTGCTGCATTTCCGCGGACTGCCTTCTTTCTCGCCCGAGATGTTCAAATACATCGAGAATGCTGACCCCATGAAGACCAAGCAGTTGGAAAAAGGTATCAGCCAGCTGATGGACGAAGGTGTGGCCCAGCTCTTTGTGAACCAGTTCAATAACCGTAAGATCATTGGCACGGTAGGTCAGTTGCAGTTTGAGGTTATTCAGTACCGACTGGAGAATGAATATAATGCCAAGTGCCGCTGGGAGCCTGTGAGCCTGTATAAGGCCTGTTGGATAGAATGCGAGCCTGGCTACGAAGCAGAACTGGAGCAGTTCAAGAAACGTAAGTATCAGTATCTGGCCAAGGACCGTGAGGGTAGGGATGTCTTCCTGGCCGACAGCGGTTATGTACTGACTATGGCACAGCAGGACTTTGAACATATTAAGTTCCATTTTACCAGCGAATTCTAAATAGAAAAAGCTATGAATTGCGATCTGGATATAAAGAATGCTGTAGAGGTGCTGCGTAAGGGGGGTGTTATCCTTTATCCCACAGATACCATCTGGGGAATAGGTTGTGATGCTACAAACCCTGATGCAGTGCGACGCGTTTATGAAATTAAGAAGCGCGAGGACAGTAAGGCACTTATCTGTCTGGTGGACAGTGCCGACCGTATGCAGCGCTATTTCAGGAATGTTCCGGATGTGGCATGGGATCTGGTGGATTATGCCACCAAGCCTCTGACGCTGATTCTGGACGATGCCGTGAATATTGCTCCCAACCTGTTGGCTGAAGATGGTAGCCTGGGCATCAGGGTGACGCACGAGGAGTTCAGTCGTCAGATGTGCTACAGATTCCAGAAGGCTATTGTCAGCACCAGTGCCAACATCAGCGGAGAGCCTTCGCCCCAGAACTTCTATGATATATCGGACGAGATAAAGAATCAGGTTGATTATATCGTCAGTTTCCGTAGGGGAGAGAAGGCAAAGGCTCAGCCCAGCCAAATTGTCAAGTTGGCCAAGGACGGAGAGGTGACGATAATAAGAGGGTAGGATGAGAAAGAAGGGTAGAGATACATTGGCCTTTGTGCTGCGTTGGCGCCGCAGACACATGAACGACAATCAGTTTATTCTCTTTGTCAGTTTCTTTGTGGGTATCTTTACCGCTTGTGCCGGACTTTTACTGAAGTGGCTCATTGGCCAGATAGAACACTTGCTGACGCAGAGCTTTGTGGCCTCAACCGCCAACTGGCTTTATCTGGTATATCCCATTATAGGTATATGGCTGACTATGCTCTTTATCCGCTATGTGGTGCGCGATGATATCAGTCATGGGGTTACCAAGATTCTGTTTGCCATTGCCCGCAAGCAGAGTCAGATAAAGACGCATAACACGTGGTCTTCTGTTGTTGCCAGTGCCATAACCATCGGTTTTGGAGGTAGTGTCGGAGCGGAGGCTCCTATTGTGCTTACGGGCAGTGCCATAGGAAGTACGTTGGGACGTATGTTCAGACTGAGCGGCAAACAGATGATGCTGCTGGTAGGATGTGGTGCCGCAGGTGCCGTGGCGGGAATCTTCAAGGCTCCCATAGCTGGACTGGTCTTTGTGCTGGAGGTGCTGATGATAGACCTTACCATGACCAGCTTGCTGCCGTTGCTTGTCAGTTGTGTGACGGCCGCTGCCCTTACCTTTGCCGTATCTGGTATTAATCCTATATTCGAGTTCCACCTTCAGGATGCCTTTATGGTAGAGCGACTTCCTGCCTATCTGGCATTGGGTGTAATGTGCGGCCTGGTAGCTCTATACTTCACCAGAACCATGAATATGCTGGAGGGCGTGTTCAGAAAACTTCAGAACAGATATAAGAAACTGGCCCTTGGAGCCGTAATGCTGAGCTTGCTCATTTATCTGTTCCCCTCGTTGTACGGTGAAGGTTATGATCTTATCGCCTTGTTGCTGAATGGTACAGGCGAGGCTGACTGGAATATGGCTATGGACCGTTCGCTCTTCTATGGCAGTGACTATCTGTTGGCATACCTTTTCCTGATAATCATCTTTAAGGTGTTTGCCTCTACGGCAACCAATGGTGGTGGAGGCTGTGGTGGTATCTTTGCTCCCAGTCTGTTCTTGGGCTGTATCTGTGGTTTTATCTTCTGCCGTTTGTGGAATATATATGATGTGCTGGGCTTCCAGATTCCAGAGCGTAACTTTGCCATGTTGGGAATGTGCGGCCTTATGAGTGGTGTTATGCATGCGCCGCTTACGGGTATCTTCCTGATAGCTGAGCTGACTGGTGGCTACCAGCTTTTCATGCCCCTGATGGTGGTGGCTGTTATGGCTTATCTGACCATTAAGGCATTCGAGCCTCACAGTATCTACGCTATGCGTCTGGCTCAGCGTGGCGAACTGCTTACGCATCATACAGACAAGGCTATCCTGACGCTGATGAGCATGGATAGCGTTATTCAGCATTATGATCATGTGCTCTATCCGGATATGACATTGGGCGATGTGGCTATTCAGGTCAGCAACAGCAAGAATCATGTGTTCCCCGTGGTGAATAAGCAGATGCAGTTTGTAGGGGCTGTATATCTGGATGATATCCGTCATCTGATCTTCCGTGCAGAACTGTATCGCCAGTTTTCGGTAGCTCAGTTGATGAAAAAGCCAGAGGGAATACTTACAGTTAATGATTCGATGGATGTCGTCGTTTCAACTTTCGACAGAACACATGCCTGGACTCTTCCTGTAGTAGATGAAGAGGGCCTTTTCATCGGCTTTATCCGTAAGAGTTCTGTGCTGACGGTCTATCGCCAGTTATTGGCGGATTTCTCTACAGATTAAAATCTTGCCGTTTCCAATAGATATGGCTTCTGGCTATGATACATAGCAAAAGCAGATAGACCAGTAGTACCTGCCACCAGGTGGGGTAAAGATTGTGTATGGTTGTGTAGGGAATGCCGGCCACTGAATCTACAATCCAGTTCTGCACTCTTATGACTGTTGTCAGCAACCATGCAAGACATTCTGCAGGTATCAGCAATACAAGAAGTCCCATATATATTATAAAGGTAGTGAGCGGAATCAACACGATACTGACAATAGCACCTGCTAACGGAAGGGTGTGGAAATAATAAATGCTCAGGGGTGCTGTCCCTAACTGTGCTACTACTGACAATAGCAAAAGTTTAACCACCTTGTTGCGTATTCCCAACCTCTCTCTTATCGGCTGATATAGTGTAAGGATGAAGAAAACGGCAACGAAGGAAAGCTGAAAGCCTATTTCGAAAAGCGCGTCGGGTTTGAAGAGCAGGATAGTCAAAGCGCTTACGGCCAATATGTGTAACGGGGGCGTATCGTCCTGTGCCAAGGTGGCGATGGTGGCCAAAGAGAACATGATACAGGCCCTTACTAACGATATTGGCATTCCTGCCACAAAAGCATATCCCCAGATGACAAGAAGGATGGGGGGCAACCAGAACCACTTCCATTCGCTATAGCGGATGCGTCTGACAAAGAGCAGATACATGATTCCGTATATGATGCCCAGGTGCATGCCGCTAAGGGCTAAGAGATGTGAAGCACCCACTTGCGCATATTTCCTTCGTGTTTCCTTGCTCAGGCCAGTCTTGTTGCCGAGAAGCAAAGCTGAACTTGTGGGAAGCGACTCCTCGCTGAGCCCTGCATCATGCAATCGCCTTGTCAAGGTCTCTTGCTGATCCTGTGCCTTCTGGAAAACAGCCTTGTAGTATTGGTTCTCGGATGGCATCTCTTTTTCCATTCCTATGCGACCCATTCCCAGTGTTATCCAGAAAGAAAAGAGTAGTGCATCGGCTATGTATGTCCTTTTGCGTAGTAGCATACTCAAAACCAAAAGGGCTACCGAGGCATATATAAAGTAAATGCTGGAGAATGAATTCCCCAGCACTATACCTATTATATATAAAGGCGTAGCCCAAATAAGGGGCTGTCTTATGATCATAAGCTGCTAAGTTGTGCGCAGGCGTCGGATGGGTTGGATGCCTTGAAGATATAATTTCCGGCAACCAGAACATCGGCACCGGCATCTTTCAGTAGCTTCCCAGTTTCTTGGTTTACACCACCGTCAATCTCTATCAGGGCCTTGCTTCCTGTCTCGTCAATCAGCTTGCGCAGTTCCTTCACTTTCTCTGTTGTGTGAGGGATGAATTTCTGTCCGCCGAAGCCAGGGTTGACACTCATCAGCAACACCAGGTCAACGTCTGCGATGATATCGCGCAGCACATTTACTGGTGTGGCTGGGTTAAGGGTCACGCCAGCCTTCATGCCAGCCTCGTGAATCTGACCTATCACACGATGCAGGTGAGGACACGCCTCGTAATGCACATTCATGATGTAGGCTCCCAGGTCTTTCACTTCCTGAACGAACTTCTCAGGCTGTACAATCATCAGGTGAACATCCAGTGGTTTCTTGCATAGCTTAGCCACATATTTCAGTACGGGGAAACCAAATGATATGTTGGGCACAAAGACACCGTCCATAACATCCAGGTGCAACCAGTCGGCTGTGCTCTGGTTGAACCATTCCATTTCGCTCTTCAGGTCGCCAAAGTCAGCCGATAACAGCGAGGGTGACACTATCATATTAATAGAGCTTTATGCTTGTTAGAAACTGAGGGCGATAAGCTCGCGCGAATTGACGGATACGTGCCAATACTGCGGCACTTGGTTGAATGTAAGGTAGAGGTAAAACTTGCTCCATAGGCACGATTCGGTATATTTTATTTGCTTACTGTCTTTACAAATAAAACGTACCGAACCGACAAAATATTGTGTGGAAAGTGATATTTTTATCCAACCAATGCCAGATTGTGCTCCTGGATCATTTTTCTGAGATTTATAAGCGCGTATCTCATACGGCCCAATGAGGTGTTGATGCTTACTCCTGTCTTCTCGGCAATCTCCTTAAAGCTCAAGTCTTCATAAAAACGCAGGATGATAACTTCGCGCTGGACTTCTGGCAGGTAATCAAGCATCTTCCTTATCTGGTCGGACTTCTGCTCCTCGATAATGCTTGTCTCGACAGCACCTTCGCTCAAACGTATGTCATTGAGAATGCTTGGTGTAAAATTCTCCTGGATAATCAGTTTTCCAGATTCTGTTTCACGCGAGGAATCAATAATCAGATTGTGAGCTATACGGATAAGCCAGGCACTGAATTTGCCTGTCGTCTGATATTTGTGGCTGCGAATAGCTATAATGGCTCGTGTGAAGGTCTCCTGGAAGATATCATCAGCGCGCTCCTCCTCTTTTACAAGGAAGAGAATGTAGGAGTATACATAATTTTGATGACGTTGTAATAACTCGTCAAAAGCATTATCATTACCATTCTCATACAATTGTACCAACTCATAGTCGGTGCTTGTACTTAGATTCTTCATTACGCTTGTTTTAAAAGTTTCTGTGTAATGTTTTCTCTATAGGCAATAATAATTTTTATAGTTTATTTTCGAGTTTACTTTTGCAAAGGAAACACTTTTTAAGCAATCTACCAAATTTTTTGTCATTTTTTTTATTATAACGTCCATCCTTCAGTGTGTGCACCGCGTAAAAAGTCAGTAATCTGCATACGTTTTTTGCCAGAAATCTGCACTTCGGTCAGATAAAGATAACCGTCGGGCAAAGCTACGCGCAGGTACGTCTTATTATCCGTTTGCAAGGTGGGTTCTTTGACCTCCAGCGAAGCCATTTCTTTCTTGGTTCTGAAGATTTTCATCACCACTTCCTTGCCGTCCTGTGTGTGCAGGGTTGTCCATGCAGCAGGGTAGGGACTCAGACCTCTCACAAAGTTGTAAACCTGCTCTGTCGCGGTCCATCTGATTTCGCATGTCTCCTTGAAAATCTTTGGGGCAGGGCGCAGGGGCTCGTCTGTCATAAACTGCTCCTGATCAATGGCCTCGTCTTTTCCTTCGGCTATCAGGTCGACGGTCTTTTGTACCAAGGCGGCTCCTTGCATCATCATACGGTCATGGATGTCTTCCAGGCAATCCTCTTCGCCTATGGGGATGCGTTCCTGCAGGATGATACGCCCCGTATCTATATTTTCGTCCAGGAAGAAGGTGGTGATGCCCGTCTCCTTATCGCCATTGATGATAGCCCAGTTGATGGGAGCCGCACCACGATATTGCGGAAGCAGTGCTGCGTGCAGGTTAAAAGTTCCCAAGCGGGGCATTCCCCAAACCACCTGAGGTAGCATCCTGAAGGCAACAACAATCTGCAGGTCGGCCTTTAGGTTGCTCAGGGCCGTCAGGAACTCCTCGTCCTTTAGTTTCTCGGGTTGTAGCACGGGGATGTTATGGGCTACCGCATATTGCTTAACGGGACTTGACTGCAGCACGTCGTGGTGTCTTCCGATTGCCTTGTCGGGCATGGTAACAACGCCCACTACATTATATCCGTTGTCAACCAGATTGGCTAATGAGGGAACAGCAAAGTCGGGCGTTCCCATAAACACAATTCTCAGGTCTTTCTTCATCATGCTTTTTGTTTTTGTTGTGCAAAGGTACAAACTAATTCTCAAACTTTTTGTATTTGCTGAAATAATGTGTACCTTTGCACACGATTATGGAGAAGATATTAACCGAAGAACAGCTGAATAGGTTTACAGACCTTGTGGATAAGGCAAAGAATGTGGTTATCTGTGGACATGTGTCTCCGGATGGTGATGCCATAGGTTCTGCTTTGGCGTTAAAGCTTTGGCTTACAGGAAAAGGGAAGCAGGTAACAGTGGTGGTACCCAATATCTTTCCGGATTTCCTGCACTGGATGCCTGAAGCACAGGATATTAAGGTTTATCTGAAGCATGAACAGGAGGTTGAGCCTATAGTAGCGGAAGCGGATTTGTTCCTTATTGCAGATCTTAACGACTCATCGCGCCTGCAGGAGCTGGAAGCTTGTGTCTTGGCTAATCCTGCTCCTAAGATTATGATTGACCACCATCTTAATCCTACAGATTTCTGCCAGTTGGTGATTTCCCGCCCTGATATGTGTGCTACGGCAGAGGTGCTTTGTCATCTGCTATATCAGTTGGGCGAGTTGGAACAGATTTCTATTGAAGTGGCAACCTGTTTGTATACTGCCATGATGTGTGATACTGGTGCGTTTACTTACAACTCTAACAGGGCTGTAGTATACGAGTGTATATCGCACCTGTTGAATCGGGGAATCGACAAGGATAAGATCTACCGTAATGTTTACTGGACATATTCTCATGCACGGATGCAACTGACGGGCTACTTGTTGTATGTTAAGTTGGAGGTGTTGCCTGATTTGCATGCCAGTATTATCACCCTTACCAATAAGGAACGTAAGATGTTTGGTGCCAAGAATGGTGACACGGAGGGAATCGTTAATATGCCATTGCAGATATACGGTATGCGGCTGAGTGTCTTTCTTAGCGAGGATACTGAGCATGCTGGCGTGGTAAAGGTAAGCCTGCGTAGCGTGGATGATTTCCCCTGTAATGATATGTCGGCCCAGTTCTTTAATGGAGGCGGACATAAGAATGCCAGTGGTGGAAAGCTCTACTGCAGTATGGATGAGGCTGTCCAGAAGGTTCGTGAGGCCATTAAATCCTATGCTCATTTGTTAAAATAGATTATGTGGGAGGCAATTATTTTGTATTGTTCTCACTTATTCGTACCTTTGTGCGCAAAATAGATAGAATATGAAAAAGATTCTTTATACATTCTTGTTTTTGATGGTAGCCCTGACGGGTTTTGTCTCTTGTTCTGATGATCAGACTTATGCCGAGCAGAAGGATAAGGAACGTAAGGCGGTAGATGCATTTCTGAAGCGTGATGTAACTATATATGGCCCCTCTGGCGATTCTATCTGCCGTGTTGGTGTTATTAAGGTGATTACCGAACAGGAGTTCCTGGATCAGGATACTACTACTAATCTTGAGAATAACGAATACGTGCTCTTTGCCAAAAACGGTATTTATATGCAGATTATCAGAAGAGGCGTAGGCGAGAAGATTACCAAGGGAGAGACAAGGCAGATAGCATGTCGTTTTATTGAATATAATATTTTGGGTGACAGCCTGCAATTGCGTAACGATGTCAGCTATTGGCATACAAATCCCGATATTATGGCTGTAACCAACACTTCAGGTACATTCTCTGCAAATTTTGTTACTGGTACACAAGCCGGTGCTATGTATCAGGCATATGGTGAGGAGAAAGTGCTGGACGGTTGGCTGGCTCCCTTCCCTTATATTCGCGTCGGACGACAGACAACGGCAGAAGGTGAGATTGCCAAAGTCAGACTGATAGTGCCTCATACCGCAGGTCAGAGCAATGCTGCCACCAATGTCTATCCCTGTTTCTACGAAATCCTTTACCAGGAATGTCGTGACTAAAACAGGGGGAATATATATTCACGTACCTTTTTGCCAGAAACGTTGCATTTATTGCGACTTCTATTCCACTACCTATGCCCTGGAATGGAAGCGTTCTTATGTCTCTGCCCTTAAGCGTGAGATGTTGATGCGCCATGCGGAAATTGATTCGTCGCGCGTACCTTCTTTATATATAGGTGGTGGTACCCCCAGTCAGTTACCCTCTGCTTTGCTGCTGGAAGTGTTTCGGTCAATTACGGAAACATTTACGTTTGCAGACGATGCAGAGATTACTATCGAGGTTAACCCAGATGACGTTACTACTGATTTGATTGCTGCTTTGCGTCAGACTTCGGTGAATAGGATAAGTATTGGCGTTCAGACATTTTCTGATGAACTGCTTAGGTTTTTGAATCGCCGTCACACTTCAGCACAGGCCCTGCGTGCCGTACAACTCTTCAGAGAAGCTGGCTATGACAATATCAGCCTTGATCTGATATACGGCCTGCCTGGTCAGTCGTTCGAAAACTGGACGAATGACGTTCGCCAATTGTTGTCACTTGACGTTCCTCATCTGAGTGCCTATGCCTTGTCGTATGAGGAAGGAACTCCTCTGTATAACATGCTTCAAGATGGAAAGCTGTCTGAAGCTCCTGAAGACCTGTCATGGCGAATGTATGAATACCTGCTGGATGAGGTAGCGGCAGCTGGGATGGAACATTATGAGATTTCTAATTTTGCAAAACCAGGTATGCATGCCCGGCATAATAGCAGCTACTGGAATGGTTCTCCGTATCTAGGCTTGGGACCAGGGGCACACTCCTATGACGGCATCAACATACGCAGGTCTAATGATACGTCGTTAAAAGATTATGTTCAGGCTACGGGTGATGTGCCGCATCAAACGGAAATCCTCAATTCGAATGAATTATACGATGAACTTGTAATGACTCGTTTGCGTACAGCCTCAGGACTTCCACTTGCTATTCTTACGCCTGAGCAGAAAAGCTATTGCCTGCGGATGTCAGAACCACATATAAACGCTGGGAATTTGTTAAGAGAAGGTGATGCCCTGCGTCTTTCCAGAAAGGGTATTTTTATCTCAAATAGCATCATCAGCGACTTGATGTATTAGTGTCTTTTTCCTTTTTTGTCTTTTAGTCTCTACGTTTGCCCAAAACATGTTGTCTAACATGTTATTTTGCTATTGTTAGTTCAAATATTATTGCTAATTTTATCCCCTGAAAACTAAAACTAATAGCATAAATAACGAATAATATGAAAGTTTACAAAACAAATGAGATTAAAAACATTGCGCTGATGGGCAATGATGGTGCGGGTAAGACAACCCTTACAGAGGCCTTGCTTTATGAAGCAGGTATTATCAAGAGAAGAGGTCGTATTACCCAGAAAAACACAGTCAGTGATTACTTCCCAGTAGAGCAGGAATATGGTTATTCTGTTTTCTCTACTGTTTTTCATACAGAGTGGAATGGTAAGAAGTTGAATTTTATCGATTGCCCGGGTAGCGATGACTTTGTCGGTTCTGCCATTACAGCATTGAACGTAACGGATACCACTGTCATACTTATTAAGGGTGGTTCGGGTGTAGAGGTCGGAACTCAAAACCATTTTCGCTATACGGAGAAATTGAACAAGCCTGTCATCTTCCTTATTAATCAGTTGGATGATGAGAATTGTGACTATGATACTCTCTTGGAGCAACTGAAGTCGATTTATGGCCCTAAGATTGTTCCTGTTCAGTATCCCATTGCTACAGGCCCTGACTTTAATGCTTTGATTGACGTGCTGCTCATGAAGAAGTATTCATGGGGTCCTGAAGGTGGTGCTCCCACCATAGAGGATATACCAGCCGATCAGATGGATAAGGCCATGGAGATGCATAAGGCATTGGTTGAGGCTGCCGCCGAGCATGACGAGACATTGATGGAAAAGTTCTTCGAAAGTGAGGAACTTACTGAAGATGAGATGCGTGAAGGTATTCGAAAGGGTCTGGCTTCTCGTGGAATGTTCCCTGTATTCTGCGTAGATGCTGTTAAGGATATGGGTGTTCGTCGTATGATGGAGTTCCTGGGTAACGTGGTTCCCTTTGTGGATGAAATGCCTAAGGTGTTTAATACCCGTGGTGAGGAAGTTGCTCCTAATGCGGCAGGCCCGACCAGTTTGTTCTTCTTTAAGACTGCTGTAGAGCCCCATATTGGCGAAGTTCAGTACTTTAAGGTTATGAGTGGTACTGTAAGAGAAGGCGATGATCTTACGAATGCCGATCGTGGTAGTAAAGAGCGTATGGCTCAGCTTTTCGTTTGTGCCGGTGCTAACCGTATCAAAGTAGAGGAACTGGTTGCTGGTGATATAGGTTGTACCGTTAAGTTGAAGGATGTTAAGACAGGCAATACTCTTAATGGTAAGGATTGCGAGAATCGCTTCAACTTTATTAAGTATCCTAACTCCAAGTACAGCCGTGCAATCCGTGCTGTCAACGAGAGCGAGACAGAGAAGATGATGAATGCTCTGCAGAAGATGCGTGAAGAAGATCCCACATGGGTGATTGAACAAAGTAAGGAGTTGCGTCAGATTCTTGTTCACGGTCAGGGCGAGTTCCATTTGCGTACGCTGAAGTGGCGTATGGAAAATAATGAGAAGATTCAGATTGTCTTCGATGAGCCAAAGATTCCTTATCGTGAAACAATTACCAAGGCAGCCCGTGCTGATTACCGCCATAAGAAACAGTCTGGTGGTGCCGGTCAGTTTGGTGAGGTTCACCTTATTGTGGAGCCTTACTATGAGGGTATGCCTGCTCCTGAGGTTTATACGTTCGGCGGACAGGAATATCGTATCAATGTTAAGAGTACTGAGACCATAGACTTGGAGTGGGGCGGCAAGCTTGTATTCATAAACAGTATTGTCGGTGGTTCTATCGATGCACGTTTCATGCCCGCTATCCTGAAGGGTGTTATGCAGCGTATGGAGCAGGGTCCTCTTACAGGTTGCTATGCACGCGATGTCCGTGTAATAGTCTATGACGGAAAGATGCATCCGGTAGATAGTAATGAACTTTCGTTCATGCTGGCAGGCCGTCAGGCATTTGCACAAGCCTTCAAGGATGCTGGTCCAAAGATTCTTGAACCTATCAATGATGTTGAAGTTTTTGTTCCCAGCGACAAGATGGGTGATGTGATGAGCGACTTGCAGGGACGTCGTGCAATGATTACAGGTATGACCAGCGAGAATGGTTATGAGAAGCTTACTGCTAAGGCACCTCAGAAGGAGATGTCTAACTATAGCACAGCTCTCAGTAGCCTTACTGGTGGACGTGCCAGCTTTATTACCAAGTTCGCTTCTTACGAGTTGGTACCCGGCGATGTTCAGAGTAAGCTTATTGCTGCTTATCAGGCAACACAAGCTGAGGATAAATAATTGTTATATTGATAATTATTTTCGGCTAATACTGTTAAATATATTAAAAGCTGGTACGTTTTGTGCCAGCTTTTTTTGTTTTCTTTAAGAAAAGCCTTTACCTTTGCCAATATGAAAAGGGCATATATTTATATAATCTGCTTGCTGATTGGTGTATCCTTCCTTGTTTTGCTGTATCTTCAGGGAAGTTATGCTACAGCTATGGTAAATATGCGTACGGAGCAATTTGATGAAAATGTGCGCCGGAGCCTTGATCAGGCATCACGTGATATGGAACGTGCCGAGACTATTCGATATCTACAGACAGTAATGAATCAGCATGAACAGGAAAAACTCGAGGGGTCTTTGCCGTATTCCGTTGATTCTGTGTCTTCATCGGTATCTGTTGATTCCATTTCACTTAAAGTGAACAAAGATTTGCAGCAGGTAGGACGCTATCATAGTCATCTTCCTTATTCTCTTGCTTTGCCTCGTCCCAATCGCTCGGTTCAGGCTAGTCAGCAGCTACAGAACCAAGTTCGGGAAGCTTATATGTATGAGCGCGGTGTCCTTGAAGAAGTTATCTTTGCTATAATGTATACTGCCAGTGACCTCCTTTTCCCGGATCGTATTAAACAGGCAGAACTTGACAACTGTTTACGCAGGGCTTTGTTGCGTAATGGCATAAAGTTAGATTTTCATTATATTGTATACACTGCTGATGGTAGAGAGGTGTATCGCTGTGCTGACTATCAGGAGCCGGAGGATGACCCGCATGCATGTGCCTATACCCAGCCCTTATTCCGTTATGATCCTACTGGACAGATGGGGCAGGTGAAGGTGCATTTTCCGGACCGTCAAAAATATATTCGCGGTGTTGCTAATTATGTGCTACCGGCTATGATTTTCACTTTTATTCTGTTTGTAACCTTTATGATAACAGTTTATCTTATAGTACGACAGAGAAAGATTAGTGAGATGAAGAACGACTTTGTTCATAATATGACGCATGAGTTCAAGACGCCCATTTCGACTATATCTATTGCTGCGCAGATGCTTTCCGATAAGAGTGTCAACAAGGATGCCGGCACATATGAACGTTTGGGTGAAGTCATTAATAACGAAACGCGCCGTCTTCGCTTCCAGGTGGAGAAAGTGTTGCAGATGAGTCTCTTCGACCATAATAACATAGCTTTGAAACTACACGAGATGGATGCCAATGAGTTGATAGACAATGTCATTCAGACCTTTTCACTAAAGGTGAGTCAGAATGGAGGTACGTTAGATACTCGCTTGGAGGCCTTTAATCCTTTCGTGAATGTAGATGAAATGCATTTTACCAATGTAATTTTCAATCTTCTCGATAATGCCGTTAAGTATCGCCGTGAGGATGAGCCTCTTCGGCTGGAAGTCGCTACATGGAATCAGGGTGAAGATGACCTATGTATTAGCATTAAGGACAACGGAATCGGTATCCAGAAGGACGATCTGAAACGTATATTTGAGAAGTTCTACCGCGTGCACACCGGTAATAAGCATAATGTGAAGGGTTTTGGATTAGGCCTTACTTATGTTAAGAAAATGGTAGACATGCATCATGGTACAATCAAGGCCACCAGCGAGGTAGGGCAAGGAACAAAATTTATAATAACATTACCAATAGTAAAAGATTAAGTTATGGAGAACAAATTGCACATTCTGTTATGCGAGGACGAGGAAAGTCTGGGCATGTTGGTTCGTGAGTATTTGCAGGCTAAGGGTTATGATGCAGAACTTTATTTGGATGGAGAGGCCGGTTACAAGGCATTCATGAGAACAAAGTTTGATATGTGTCTGCTTGATGTGATGATGCCAAAGATGGATGGTTTTACGTTGGCCCGCGAGATTCGTATGGTAAATGCTGAGGTGCCTATCATTTTCCTGACTGCTAAGAATCTTAAGGACGATATTCTGGAAGGTTTTAAGTTGGGTGCTGATGATTACCTGACCAAGCCGTTCTCTATGGACGAGCTGGTGTATCGTATGGAAGCTATCCTGCGTCGTGTAAAGGTTAAGTCCACACGTGCCGTTACTCAGTACCAGTTGGGCAAATTTACCTTTGATACACAGCGTCAGATTCTCTCTATCGGTGACAAGCAGACCAAGCTTACTACCAAGGAGTGTGAATTGCTTACCATGCTTTGTGCACATTCAAACGATGTGTTAGAGCGTGAGTTGGCACTTAAGACAATCTGGATTGACGATAATTACTTTAATGCGCGCAGCATGGATGTTTATATTACCAAGTTGCGTAAGCACCTAAAGGATGATCCTTCTATCGAGATTAACAATGTTCATGGAAAAGGCTACCGTCTGATTGTTCCCAATCTGATGGCAGAATAAAAAAAACGGGGTACCGATTCGGAACCCCGTTTTTTTTTGTCTTGTTTATTCTGTTAGAAACAATATCCCAGGTGAATGCTACATTCGTGCACATGGGGATTCTTTGTTTCGTCAGGGAAATCACGGGCATATGAGACGCCCATAAATACCTTATTAATATAAAACCTCAGGCCGGTTTGCCAACCAACCTGAAAACATTTCCAATCCTCATCCTTGCCTGCAACCAAAGCCCGGACGTGCACGCCAGCATATGGGGCCAATGCAATATCCTTTGTTTTTGAAAGGTAAAACTTGTATACAGCATTTACGGGAACCCTGAAGGTGAGTAGGTCGATATTTACTCCATTTTCTTTAGCATGTGAGTATTTGACATTCGCTCCTACTTCAACGAAATAAGGCTTGCCCTCCAAAATCTGAATGGAACGGGTATAGCCAATAGAGAACTCGTGGAATTTCTGCTTGAGATCATCCGTGTGGTACCTGCTGGGCGAATACTGAAAATAAAAGAAGTTTTTGTACTCCTTGTGCTGAGGCTTGGGAGCTTCTTCTTCCACATCCTCCAGAGTCCAGTCCTCCACAGTGTCGTAATTATCGTATTGCGCATAAGCAACAGAACATATGCACAAGAACAGAATTGTTCCGATGCTTTTTCGGAATGATTTCATTAGGCGTTAAAAAAAGAGGATAGCTATTCAGGAACGTTTAGCAATAACGATGTGGGCAACAATACCAGCAATAATCAGCAATAGGGCAAACATCTGATACCAGTTGTAGTCAACCAAATCGGCCAAAAAGCCAAGGTTAAATTTTGCGGCAAAATAGCTGATGATAAGCAGTAGTGCACCTAAAACAATCAGGATAATACCTAAATTCTGTTTCTTCATAATTATGTCTTTATTTTGTTTGTTTATACTTTTCCAAACACAAAGTAAGTGATTTTTCTTGAAGTGACGAAATGTTTTGAAGTAAAAAATGTAAAAATAGCACAAATCCTTGGTGGTTTCGCTAAAAAGCAGTACCTTTGCACCGCATTTTTGCAAAATAGTATTAATTAATTTATTTAACGTATTATGAATCAATACGAAACCGTTTTCATTTTAACTCCCGTTTTGTCTGATGATCAGATGAAGGAAGCGGTAAACAAGTTCAAAGACGTTCTTGTAAAGGCTGGTGCAGAAATCATCAGCGAGGAGAACTGGGGCTTGAAGAAACTGGCTTATCCCATTGAGAAGAAGAGTACGGGTTTTTATGAGCTCGTTGAGTTCAAAGCAGCACCTGAGACGATAAAGAAGTTGGAGGTTGCTTACCGTCGTGATGAGAGAGTACTTCGTTATCTTACTGTTAAGATGGAGAAGTATGCAGCAGAGTATGCTGAGAAGAGAAGAAAAAACAAATCAAGTAAGGAGGCTTAATCTATGACACAGCAATCAGAAATCCGTTATTTGACCGCTCCCGCAATAGACGTCAAGAAGAAGAAGTATTGCCGTTTCAAGAAAAGCGGTATTAAGTACATTGATTACAAGGATCCCGAATTCCTGAAGAAGTTCCTGAACGAGCAGGGTAAGATTCTTCCCCGTCGTATTACCGGTACTTCTCTGAAGTATCAGCGTCGTGTAGCTCAGGCCGTTAAGCGTGCTCGCCATTTGGCTTTGCTGCCTTTCGTAACTGACTTGATGAAGTAAAAAAAGGAGGAATAGATATGGAAATTATACTGAAAGAAGACGTTATTGGCTTGGGTTACAAGAATGATATTGTAAACGTAAAGTCTGGTTACGGTCGTAACTATCTCATTCCTTACGGAAAAGGCGTAATTGCCAGCGAGAGTGCAAAGAAGCAGTTGGCTGAAACACTGAAGCAGAAGGCTGTTAAGTTGGCTAAGATTAAGGCTGAGGCTGAGGCTAAGGCTGAGAAGCTGAACGCAGTATCTTTAGTTATCTCTACCAAGGTTAGCAACACTGGTGTTATCTATGGTAGTGTAAATAGCTTGCAGATTGCTGACGAGCTGCAGAAGCTTGGCTTCGATGTAGATCGTAAGATTATTATTGTAAAGGATGTTAAGAGCGTGGGTGACTATGTTGCAACCATTAAGCTTCATAAGGAAGTTTCTGCTCAGGTTTCTTTCAAGGTAATCGCTGAAGGCGCTCCTGTTGTTGAGACTCCCGCTGCTGAGGCACCTGTTGCTGAGGCTCCTGTTGCAGAGGCTCCCGCAGAAGAAGCATAATAATTGAAATTGTCATAAAGAAAGGCGTAGCTTTATTTGAGTTACGCCTTTTTTTGTTGTCTATATGGGCAGGTTTAAAAAAATAACCTGCTTTTTTGCGGATTGAAATGAAATAATCATTAACTTTGGCTGTTGTTAGAACAGAATAAGACCGTTATGAAGAAATTTCTTGTTGTTTTTCTATGCTTTTTCGAAAGTGTCCTCTTTCCTGTTTTAGCTCAAGAGCAGGAAAGTTCCCCTGTAGATTCCGTAACACTGAATTCGGATTCTATGGTACAAGCGCTGAAGGCTCAGGTACAGGAACTGCAGTTGCAACGCATCATGCTGCAAGAACAGTTGGAAATCTCCGGTCAGAATGCCCGTATGGATTCTCTTGCCAGAGTGCAGCGCCAACAACGTATAGATTCACTTCGCCAAGTGACAACGGGAGCTCCGCTCATTGTCGAAGATGATACCCTGTTACTCCTTTATGCCCGTAAGGGTGGTATGTTGCCGGAAGCACGAGTAAAGCAAGCTGGTGAAATTATAGAGTCGCTGGCACATAAACTGGTCTTTAAAGTCGATACTCTTTACACCTTCGAGGGAGAGTATACCACAGATATCATGGCAGGTAATACCGTTGTGTTGAGTATCACAGATACCGATGCGCTTTGGCAAGGTAAACCTCGTTCGCAATTGGCTGGCGAGTATACAGCAGTTATACAGAAGAAGGTTGTCGAACTACATGAGACCTATGGCTTACAGAAGAAATTGCTGCGGCTTTTCTTCGCTTTTCTCTTGATTGTTGTGCAGTTGATACTTATTAAGCTAACCGTTTGGCTGTTTGCCAAGTGGCGTTCCAAGGTGATGCACAGGGTAATGGACTGGATAAAGCCTATCAGAATCAAGGATTATGAACTCTTGGATGTTCATCGCCAGGGACTGGCGGTAATGTTCATCTATAAGGTGCTGCGTATATTAGTCATTCTTTTCCAGTTGCTTATCTCGGTACCTGTCTTGTTCTCCATCTTTCCCGAGACTAAGACCTTTGTCGATACCGTCATCGGATACGTGCTGAATCCTGTGAAGGATATTCTTTCTTCCGTGTTGGGCTTCCTGCCCAATCTGTTCAAGATTGTCATTATCATTATCTGTTTCCGATACCTGGTGCGTGTTCTAAGGTATTTTTCTGTCGAGATTTCCTCGGGACGACTTAAGATAAACGGTTTCTATCCTGATTGGGCGCCACCGACGTTTGTCATCCTCAGAATGTTATGCTACGCACTTATGCTGGTAATGATCTGGCCTTTGCTGCCTAGTTCTAACTCGGCCGTTTTTCAGGGCGTCTCTGTTTTCATGGGTCTTATCGTTTCGTTGGGTTCCACCTCTATAATAGGTAATGTTATGGCAGGTATGGTAATGACCTATATGCGTCCCTTCCGTATTGGCGACTATATAAAGGTGGGTGAAATTGTTGGCGAGGTGATCGAGAAAAATGTTCTTGTTACACGCATCCGTACCCGCAAGAACGAGATTGTGACCATTCAGAACTCCAATATGCTTAGTGCGCAGACATCCAACTATTCGGAGGCTGCAAAGGCCTATGGCATTATAGTCCATACCAAGGTTACCATTGGCTACGATGTTCCCTGGCAGCAGATCAAGGAGATAATGGAGAGTGCTGCACTCGATACCCCGGGCATCAAGAAGAATCCCAAGCCCTTCATGATGATAACTGCTTTGGATGATTTCTATGTAGAGTACGAGATAAATGCCTACACAGACAATTCCGCAACTATGCCTCGCGTCTATTCCGAACTGCATCAGAATCTGCTGAAGCGTTTCTTCGAGTCTGGCGTAGAGATTATGTCACCCCATATCTTTGCCCGTCGTGACGGCATAGATACCCAGATGCCTGCCAACTACCTTAATCCGGATAAATCTTAGAACTCGTCGGGCAAGGTCAGCGTTTGTTCTATACGACCACCTTTAAGTCGGATCCAAGTCTTAAAGGAAGAATTCCCTTCAGTCAGCTCAAAGATGCGAGCACCGTTGGGTTTCAGGTTGTTATATACTGTATCTCCGCCACTATATCTGCCGTACATCATATATAGGCCGTGCCATTTCATTACGTAGTCGTCATCGTGGTCGTGTCCGCAACTGATGGCCTTTATATCCCCTTCTTCTCGTATGGCAACAAAGACACCGCTGTTTATGATGGGAGAACAGGGGTTTTCGCCTAGATTACCGCGTATCTGGCGGCGTGAGTTAGAGAGTCCCTCCAGGTATTCCATTATAGGAATGTGCATAAAGGCCAGTGAGGGTAGGGGAGAACCTTGATTCTCGGCTTTAAACTTTCTGCTCGTTTGGCGGTACCAGTCGAGCTGGTCGGCATGGATATAATCGTAGGATTTCAGTTCGGGGAACTCCTTGGCCTTGTTACCTGTGTCGAACAGGTAGAGGGCCCATTGCTTCTTCCCGTCGGCACTGTTGATGGTAATCGCATCGTTGGAAGCACCGTGCATAGGCTTGACAGCCGTGTTCAGGCATCCCGGCATTTGGCGTATGTGTTCCAAGACCTCTGTGCGCGTAAGCCCGAACTCCTCGTCGTGGTTGCCCAAAGCAACGGCAAAGGGAATGTGGCGTTCTGTTATCAGCGAAAGAATCTGCGTAAGGTTCTCGCGTGCAGGCTTTGCAAATATTATGTCGCCTGTATGAATCACCAGGTCGGGTTTTTCTGCATCCAGCACCTCTGCCACGTTGTCCAATGCCCTTTGCGAGCGTGCATCGCCTCCGATAAAGTGCGTGTCGGTAAGTTGCAGGATTTTAAATTTCCCGTTGCGGAACGACAGGGAAGGAATCTCATCTTCTTTAGGCTGCTGAGGTTCTGTAACCTTGCGTTTGGGTGTTGCCGAAACGTTGACTGTTGCAATGGCAGGAACGGCAATTGCTGCTGTGCGGATAAAATCTCTTCTTTTCATAAGTATGTCAGATTAAGTTCTTTTTCTGGGGGCAAAGGTAGTGCAAACCGAGCGGAATACAAAATAAAACAGATTTTATTTTTATTCCCGAGGTGCCGCCTAGCTTCGAGGTTTTTGTCTCAAAGGTAGTGCAAACCGAGCGGAATACAAAAAGAAAAATCGTTTTATTTTTATTCCCGAGCAAAAGTGTTTTCGACGATAGGTCTGCAAGTCTGAGATCAAATTGTCTATACTTAAAGAAACTTAAGAGAAAGACTAATTCACAGTATTATTTATTTAAACCTAAAACCATAGGCTACTTATAGGCTTCTTCTAGGCATATTCAATGAGTATAGTTGATACGAGGCTACGCCATTCTGTCATTTTGCCAATCTTTAATAAGACAAAAAAAAGACGGCATCCTTGGGATGTCGTCTTCTAAGACTTTTTTTGTTCAGTCGTTTTGATTACTCGGCTACGGGAGCAGCAGCTGTGTCAACTGCAGCGGTGTCAGCGCAAGTAGTGTCGCAACTCTCAACAGCGGTAGTGTCGATAGTATCGGCAGTCTCCTCATTCTGAGCGGTCTTATCACCACAAGATGCGAAAGATACAGCTACTACAGCTGCGAACAAAAATGCTAACTTTTTCATTTTTTTGCTTTTTTAAACTTGTAAAACAATCAATTGCTTATTAAAACGATGCAAAGGTACGGAGTTTTTCAATACGTTGTATCTTTTTTCTCTATTTTTTTTAAACTTTTTTTTATCTTTTTTTGTAACTACCTGAAAATCAAGGTGTATTGTTTTCTGCTTTTTTTAGGCTTTTTGATTATTTTTGCATTTTCTCGTTTTTTTATACAAAGTTTGATGAAAGGCCTTGGAGGTGCTTTTGGTAGGTATAAAGTTGGAATTAATCATTTTTTTCCGTTTTTTTTCTTGCACTTGTTCTTAACTCTGCCATACTCAGAAATAATAGAATTTCTGTGACTCTTGCCAATAGTTCAGTTAAAGAATATAAAGAAAAATGTTTTTTTCTTTTGTATTCCGCCTGCTTATTCGTAATTTTGCAGTCATGTATGACTTTAAAGGTAAAAAAGCTGCGTATTTTACATTGGGTTGTAAACTGAATTTTGCTGAGACAAGTTCGGTGGGTAAGCAACTTAAGGAAGCCGGAGTACAGACTGTATCCAAGGGAGAAGTGGCTGACATATGCATTGTTAATACCTGCAGTGTTACTGAGGTTGCGGATGCTAAGTGCAGGCAGGCTATCAGTAGGATGGTTCGTCGACACCCTGGTTCTTTAGTTGTAGTTACCGGTTGTTATGCGCAACTAAAACCCGATCATGTGTCCGCCTTGGAGGGCGTGGACCTGGTATTGGGTAGTGAGCAGAAAGGGCGCATTCTGGATTATATAGCAGAACGTTTGCCCATGATGCCAGAAGAAAGAGCACTTGTTGCACATGAATACCATACCAGCAAGACAGCAGATATTCGTAGTTTTGTTCCTAGTTGCTCGTGTGGTGACCGTACCCGTTTTTTCTTGAAAGTTCAGGATGGGTGTGATTACTATTGTACCTATTGCACCATTCCTTTTGCCAGGGGCAGAAGCCGAAACGGCAGCATACAGTCACTGGTGGAACAGGCTCAGGAGGCAGCTGGAATGGGTGGAAAGGAAGTTGTGATAACTGGTGTCAATATAGGTGACTTTGGTAAAAGCACGGGAGAGTCTTTTCTTGATCTGATAAAAGCACTTGACAAGGTCGAGGGGATAGAGCGATATCGTATCAGCAGCATAGAGCCTAACTTGCTTACTGACGAGGTGTTGCAGTTCTGTGCGCAGAGTAGGGCCTTTATGCCACATTTTCATATTCCTTTGCAAAGCGGAAGCGACGAGGTGCTTCGTCTTATGCATCGTCGTTACGACACCCAATTATTTTATAATAAGGTAATGCGTGTGAGGGAATTGATGCCTGATGCCTTTATCGGAGTAGATGTGATTGTGGGTACACGCGGAGAGAGAGACGAACTGTTTGACGAGGCACTCAGTTTTATGGAGAAGATAGACGTGAGCCAGTATCATGTTTTCAGCTATAGCGAACGTCCTGGTACAAAGGCACTGCAGATACCGTATGTGGTGTCGCCTCAGCAAAAACACGAGCGTAGTCAGAAAGTACTGGCACTCAGTCAGAAAAAACTACGTGGGTTCTACGAACGTTTTGTAGGACAGGTCAGACCCGTTCTTTTGGAGCATAGTCGTACAAAAGGAATCATGCATGGCTTTACGGATAATTATATAAAGGTAGCTATACATACCACTGAGGAGATGGATAATAAGATTGTTAATGTCCGTCTTGGTAAGTGGGATGAAACGGAAGAGTTGTTAACAGCAGAACTAATATGAAAAGCATTGCGATAGTTATACTGAATTGGAATGGGGCAGGTATGCTTAGGAAATTTCTGCCCTCTGTACTCAAATACAGTCAGGAGGCTGATGTGATTGTGGCTGACAATGCCAGTAAAGATGATTCACTGAAGGTTGTCGAGACGGAATTTCCGGAAGTCAGAACCATTGCGTTGGATAAGAACTACGGCTTTGCCGAAGGTTATAATCAGGCTTTGCGTCAGGTTGAGGCAGAATACTATCTGTTACTGAACAGTGATGTCGAGGTGACAGAAGGTTGGCTGCGTCCTTTGCTTTCGTATATGCAGACCCATGAAGATGTCGTGGCTTGCCAGCCCAAGCTGAGGTGTGAATGGAACCGTTCTATGCTCGAATACGCAGGTGCTTGTGGCGGTTTTATAGACTATTTGGGCTATCCATTCTGCAGAGGCCGTGTCTTTAATAGTGTCGAGGAAGATTTGGCACAATATGATACAGTGGTTCCTGTTGTATGGGCTACTGGTGCTGCACTTATGATACGCAGCAAGCAGTATTGGGAAGCTGGCGGACTGGATGCCCGTTTCTTTGCCCATCAAGAAGAGATTGATCTATGCTGGCGTTTGCGGTCAAGAGGCTACAAGATAGTCTGTGTGCCACAGAGTGTTGTCTTCCATGTGGGTGGTGCTTCGCTGCCTAAGCAGAACAGCCGTAAGACTTTCTTGAACTTCCGTAACAACATGATATTGCTGTATAAGAATCTGTCCGACGACCAGTTGAAGGTAGTTATGCGTCGTCGTTTTTGGCTTGATGCTCTGGCATGTGTGTATTTCCTGCTTACGCTTCAGTTAGGCAGTTGCTTGGCAGTTTGGAGAGGGCGTTGGGCTTTCCGTAAGATGAAGGCTGATTTTCTAGCAGATCGTGAGAAGAATTTACGCGCAACGGTGGTTTCTTCCAACGAGTTTTTGTTTCCCAAGAGTATCTTATGGCAGTATCACGTCAAAGGTAAGAGGACGTACAATGAGTTGAAAATTGATAATTGAAAATTGAAAATTGAGCGTTGAGAACGCCGAAGGGGTCGCGAGCGAAACGCGAGAACGAAGTGGCAATTGTGAATTGAGCGTTGAAAGTTATAGGATTATGAAGAAGCTTCTGGTATTTATCGTATTTGTGCTGGCATGCCTTACGCCGGCTAATGCTGTGTTGAAAGAAAGGGATTTGGCGCGCACCTTGGGTGTCCTGAAAGCCGAGTTGCAAGCAAGGTATGAGCAGCAACAAACCTTTATGGCTATGTACGAACAGCAGGGAACGCAGCAACATCAGCAATTGGTAAGCTACATGCAACAATGCGAGCAGATTGGTCTTATGCTGTATTCCCAGACAATGGATAATACCTTTGATATGGCATATGCCTGTCAGCAGGCTACGGACTTGTATCATGATCTTAACAATCGTGACAGCAAGATGCATCAGTACGATAAAATTATTGCACGTGTAAAGCAGGAGATAGAAAGGCACGATGCATTGATTCAGTCGCTCAAGAGTATGCCGCCTGTCGACAAGGAGGATGCTGACAGCATTCTGACGGAGAATGATAGCATCCTGATGCAGGCTATTGATTCCCTGCAGGAAAAGAAGGATTCTTTGTTGGAGGTCAGGGATACTATGCAAGGAAAGAACCTGATGCTGTTGGCACAAGGAGACTCTGAGGCTGAAGAAACCACAGAACCGCTTTATCTCTCAGGACAACAGCTTGTTGATCGTGCGGCTTGCCTTAAGTTTGCCATAACGCTACGAGATAATATGCAGCAATTCCTCGAAAAATTGGAAGCCGAGAATACATACTACAAGAGTGTGAGCGGCAAGGTCGAGGAGTTGAATCAGTTTGCAAAGAGCAGATATAAGTTGCTGCAGGACAACATCTTCAAGAACGGAGGCGACAATTTCTTTAAGATTCTTAAGACCTTGCCTATTCAGATTAGGAGGGCCAAGAGCACTATGGATACAAAGTACAAGCCTTTTGAAGGGCACGAGAGGACTTACTCTGAGTGGCGCGGTGCCCCAGTGTTGTTTATTAGTGTCTTCTTGGTGTTCTACCTGGCTCTTTCTCTTCTTATTAGTTATGCTATTCTCAGGTGGCTGTTACCCAAGAGATGGCGTGGCGATGCTTTCAAACTGAAGCGTCAGATGCTGAACAACGTGGTGGGAATAGGCTTGTTTGCTATTATTGTCATGATTGTCCGTTCGTCCATTCAACGTAATTTTATACAGATGGGAACAGCACAGATTATAAATATGGCTTGGCTGATGGAGGTTATCTTCCTGAGTCTGTATATTCGTCTCAAGGGCGAACAGATGCGACATGCAGCCATTATTTATATGCCTCTGATGTTGCTTTCCTTTGTGGTGATTCTGTTCCGAATAGTCTTGATTCCCAATCTGATAGTCAATCTTATATTCCCCCCTGTCTTGTTAGCTTTCAGCATTTGGCAGTGGAGGGTATCCAAGAAACACAGAGAGCAACTCCCCATGCTTGACATTATGTATATGCATGCCACCAGTTTGGTTATGGTTGTTGCCTGTGTAGCATCATGGGTAGGTTTCTCCCTGCTGGCTGTTCAGATAATGATATGGTGGACGTTCCAGTTGGCAGCCATCATGACGGTTACGTGTATCTATGATTTGATGGAGATGTACGAAGAGCGTTTCCTCCTGTTTAAGATTCGCCCAGAACTGAAGGTAAAGAAGGTAAACGGTGAAGACATAACAGACGAGATGAAGGAACTGAAGAAAAAGATCCGCCATGGCGACTATATATCCGCAACATGGATATATGATCTCTTTAAGCTCACATTGGTTCCTGTTTTCGCAGTTGCCTCTGTCTTCTTTAGTGTTTACTGGGCTTCCAGAGTGTTCGAGATGACAAGTCTCTGCGAGTCTTTCTTCCATATGGATATCATTAACCAAAAGAACCTCATTCGTATTTCTCTGGATCGCCTCAGCGTAGTGGCTGCCTTATGGTTTGTGTTCCGTTATCTTAATTATGGTATTCGCGGATTTTATTGTCACTACAGACGTAAGCTGCTCGCTGAGAATGAGACACTGAACCTCACCTTGGCACGTAATGTGATAGGCATTCTTTGTTGGGGTATTTATTTCATTATTGTATTGGTAGTGTTGAATGTTCCTCGCAGTGGTATCGAGATTGTCAGTGCAGGTCTGGCTACAGGTTTAGGTTTCGCTATGCAGAGCATTCTGGAGAACTTCTTCTATGGCATCTCGCTGATGACTGGACGTATTCATGTGGGTGATTATATAGAATGCGACGGTATTGCCGGAAAGGTTGAAAGCATTACTTACCAGAGTACACAGATTGTAACAGCAGATGGTTGTGTAATAGCTTTCATGAACAGCGCACTCTTCCGTAAGAATTTCAAGAATATGACGCGTAATCACCGTTATGAATTGATAAAGATTCCTATCGGTGTGGCCTATGGAACTAATGTGGAGGAGGTCAGGAAGATGCTTACGGAAGCCTTGATGCCTGTATGCCTCGAGAAGAATGCCGATGGGCAGTGTATCACCAATGTCGAGGAACAACCGCTGAAGGTTGCTTTTGTGAACTTTGGTGATAGTAGCGTAGATTTGGCGGTCTGCATATGGATGCTGGTAGAGGAGAAAGTGGCCCTGATGGGACGTGTAAGGGAGGTTATCTATAACACGCTCAACGCGAACAATATCGAGATTCCTTTCCCACAGCGGGATGTTCATGTGATAAACAAATAAGAACAGAAACTGTGCAGATAAACTTGTCAGATCGTACCCTTCATGTTAAGGAGGGTGAGGTTCCTTTTCAACGAGGTAGGAAAGACTATCATCCTATTATTGTCAGTGTCACTGACGAATTGGGAAAGCGTATAGGATTGGGTGAATGCGCTCCCTTGGCTGGTATCTCCTGTGATGCGGATGCTTATATCAGAATGTCTGATGCTGCCCGGCTGATTAACGAGGCGATGGTAAGCGAGGATTATTCCAAGCATCTTAGTCCTTATCCTGCTCTCTTGTTCGCATTGGAATCTGCCTTATATGATTATCAGCAGAATCCTTTGCTCTACGATACTCCTTTTGCACACAGTCAGGCACCTCTGCCATCTTATGCTGTGGTAGATGTCGAGGGGTATGATCAGATGCTGAGCCGCTGTAAGCGTATGATCCTGAAAGGTTTCCGGCACCTGAAACTGCGTATCGGGGAAGGGGAGGGAGCTGATGTCTTGAAGGTTATCCGTACCCTTAGGTCTCGTTTTTCGGAAGATGCACTGAAGCTGAGTGTTGATGCTCAGGCATCTTTTGGTCTTGAAGATGCAAAAGGGTTGCTTAGGGAACTTAAGCCATACGGCATCCATCTGGTGGAACAACCCATCAGGCAGTATCAATGGAAGGATATGTCCGAACTTTGCCAGATGGCAAGGGAAGAGGGTACAGCTCCTATCGCTCTTGATGAAGAGTTGATAGGCGTGAATGTGCAGGCAGAGAAGTGTATGCTTCTGGATACCATACGTCCCCAGTTTATCGTCATAAAGCCTATGCTGCATGGCGGCATAACCGGTTCCATCGAATGGGCAAGCGAGGCAATGAAGCGGGAAGTAGACGTTGTGATTTCCGTTGCCCATGAGGGTAACATAGGTCTGCGAAACGTAGCCTTGCTGGCTGCAAGAATCTTTGGACCAAATTGTAAGGAAGCCCAGGGACTTGGCGCAGGACCGTTGTACCGCGATGATACGGAGATGGATGTCGAGATGCAGGGAAATAAATTATGGCGTAGTCTGGTAGAAGACTAACGCCATAGCTTTTTCTGTTCCTTTATAGATATTCTGGTAGCTGGAATAACTTTGTTCCGTTGCTGCCTTTAATCAGAATTGTTTTTCCTGTCAGTGGATTGTCGTTGAGCTCAGCTTTTACGGCTTCTACATCCTTGAAGTATCTGGCGTTCATGCGCTTGTTCTGATAGTTGAGCGAAGCAAAATTTTCTCCTACCAGCCAAGCCTCCTCTAAGGGCATACTTGCCAGAACGTCCATAATCTTTCGATGTTCCATTTCGCTGTCAACTCCCAGTTCGCGCATATCGCCAAGAATCACCATTTTGTGTTTTGAATCAATAAACTGGAAGTTTGTCAGCGCAGCAATCATACTGCTGGGGTTGGCATTATAGGCATCTACGATTAGGCTGTTCTTGCCCGTATTTCGGAATTCGCTCCTGCTGTTGCTGGGCTCGTAGTTCTCTATGGCATGGCATATCTGTTCGGGTGTGATGCCAAAGTACAGACCGACAGTTATGGCTGCACGCAGGTTAGAGATGTTGTAGGCACCAATCAGGTGTGTCTGCACTGTATGCCATGGTTCTTCATCCTCGCTCCTCCATTGCATTCTTACAAACGGATTGCATTCCTCGATGCGACCTTCTACATAGGGGATGGCTGTGTCGTAAAGGTGGAATCCGCGTTCTTCTGCCATTTTCAGCAAGTCTTCGTCCAGTGCATTCAGGAAGATCTTGGCCTTTCGTTGCTGCAGGTCGTCATACAGCTCACCCTTAGTCTTCTTTACGCCTTGGAACGAACCGAATCCCTCCAGATGAGCCCGTCCTACATTGGTGATTAAACCGAAGTTGGCTTTAACCATATTGCATAGGAAGGCAATCTCGCCAGGGTGATTGGCACCCGTCTCTATTACGGCTATGTCATGTTCTTTGTTAATTCGGAGTAGGGTGCGGGGAACGCCCAAATGATTGTTCAGGTTGCCTTCTGTGTAGAGAACCCTGCGTGCTTCCTGCAGTACACAGGCAATCAGTTCCTTCGTCGTTGTCTTGCCGTTTGTTCCCGTTATTTGCAGAATAGGAATGTTCAGTTGCTGGCGATGATAGGCGGCCAGATCCTGAAGGGCTTTCTCTGGGTTCTCCACCGCGATAAACCTGTTATCGTCTTTGCGTGCATATTCTTCTTCAACTACCGCATAGGCACATCCTTTTTCCAGAGCAGATTCCGCATATAGGTTGCCGTTGAAAGTCACTCCTTTCAGTGCAAAAAAGATAGAGCCGGCAGGGCAGTCCCTGCTGTCTGTGGTTATAATGGGATGCAGAAGGAAGATTTCATATAATTGTTCTGTCTTCATATTATTTGTTTTTTTACATTTTATGCCACAAAGTTAAGTCATTTTTCCGATAATTTATAAATAATGTATAACTTTGTGGCAAATTACCAAGAAATATATGAAAGGTCTGTTACCATATACTATAAATGTGGGAGGAAAACTCATGGATTTGGGCGAACCTCAGGTCATGGGCATCCTGAATGTAACACCCGACTCGTTTTACTCGGCAAGTCGCAAGAATACAGAGCAGGAGATTGCTGATCGTGTGCAGGCCATTCTGGCTGAGGGCGGATCTATGATTGATATTGGAGCCTACAGCAGTCGTCCCGGAGCTGATGACGTGTCGGCCGAGGAAGAGATGAATCGTTTGCGTGGCGGATTGAAGATTCTTCGCGATATTGCCCCCGATGCTGTGGTGAGTGTGGATACATTCAGGGCTGATGTGGCTAAGATGTGTGTCGAGGAGTATGACGTGCAGATTATCAACGATATCAGTGGCGGTGAGCTGGATGCCCGTATGTTTGATACCGTAGCCGCTCTGGGTGTTCCCTATATCCTGATGCATATGAAGGGCGATCCTCAGACCATGCAGAACGGACCGCATTACGACGATCTCTTGGCCGAGATGCTCCGTTACTTCGGCTCTAAGGTGCAGCAGTTGCACGAGTTGGGCGTTAAGGATGTTATCTTGGATCCAGGCTTTGGCTTTGCCAAGACGCTTGAGCATAACTACGAACTGATGAACCGTATGCAGGACCTGCAGGTGCTGGAGTTACCCATGCTGGTGGGCATTAGTCGTAAGTCTATGATATATAGGCTCCTGGGCACTTCGCCCGAGGAAGCATTGAACGGAACCTCTGTGCTGAATACATTGGCGTTACTGAAGGGTGCAAGCATCCTTAGGGTACACGATGTGAAGGCAGCTGTCGAGGTAGTACAGATAGTGAAAAAGATGCTGGCATGTTAGAATTCGGAATAAAGGACTTGATTGATATCTTGCTTGTAACGATAGGCTTGTACTATTGTTATAAGGTCATGAAGCAATCGCGCTCTGTGAATATCTTTTACGGAGTGTTGTTCTTTATCAGTTTCTGGATTATTGTCAGCAAGGTTCTTGAGATGAAGTTGGTGGGCGGCATTCTGGATAAGTTGGTAAATGTTGGTGCAATAGCCATCATTATTCTGTTTCAGGAGGAGATTCGTCATTTCTTTTTCCGTATGGGAGCGCGACAAAGAGTTCATCGCTTCGTCAACTTCTTCCGCCCCGACAAGAAAAAAGATCTCTCGGAGTTTGTTCACGAACGCGAAACCATCTTCCCAATCGTCATGGCCTGCCTGAATATGAGTAAGCAAAGGGTGGGGGCCTTGATAGTATTACAGAACAACCTGCCCTTGAACGATTTTGTGCGTACTGGTGAGTTGGTGAATGCCAAAATCAGCCAACGCTTGATCGAGAATATCTTCTTCAAGAACAGTCCGTTGCATGATGGTGCCATGATTGTCTCTAATAATAAGATTACGGCTGCGGGTTGTATCTTGCCCATTAGTCACGACTTGGACATCCCCAAGGAGTTTGGCTTGCGTCATAGGGCAGCCAAGGGAATCAGCCAGGAGACGGATGCACTGGCCATCGTTGTTAGCGAAGAGACAGGTAGCATCAGTGCAGCATACAATGATGTTCTGAAGGCTCACATCTCTGCCGAGGAGTTGGAACATCTGCTCATGAAGGGAAAGTTCTGACATTAGTCTTTAGACATTAGACTTTAGGCTCTAGTTAATTTTGAATTTACAAATTTTATAACAGATAGTATTATGACTTTAATGGAAAAAATCATCGCTCGTGCCAAGAGTAACAAGCAGCGCATCGTGTTGCCCGAGAGCTTGGAGGAGCGTACATTGACAGCCGCAGATAAGGCTCTTGCTGATGACTTGGCAGAGATAATCCTGATTGGCAATCCCGATGAGATTTTTGCCTTGGGAAAGAAGTTGGGACTCACCCATCTCGACAAGGCCGAGATTATCGACCCTGCAACCAGCGATGTTACAGACGAGTACGTAGAATTGTTGTACAACTTGCGTAAGAGCAAGGGTATGACCATCGAGCAGGCACGCGACAAGGTGCTGAACGACCCTCTGTATTTCGGTTGCCTTATTATCAAGAGCGGTCATGCTGACGGACAGATCAGTGGTGCCCTTTCTACAACGGGTGACACCCTGCGTCCCGCTCTTCAGATTATCA
>Ga0310786_10001752_pt1 | contig 34689 bp, 54 predicted proteins | sample AusTroGonzalo_MG_FD_203881 | JGI IMG/M metagenome (GOLD analysis project Ga0310786, IMG submission 203881) | Bovine rumen microbial communities from tropical cattle in Woodstock, Queensland, Australia - Gonzalo_03 (v2) (version 2) | ecosystem: Host-associated > Mammals > Digestive system >... | reverse complement strand
GTTAAAAAGAACTAGAACATCAATTAATGTTGATGATGTATATATGTTATATAGAAAAAATAAAAGTAATTATTATATAGATGGAATGTTTGGTCTTGGAATTTCATCATCATTATTGGATTTATATCAAAATGATTCTGTTGCTGAAAATACAAATACGGCTGAAAAACAAAAAAATGATAAAGATATAAAAATACAAACACAAAATAATATAGCAAATTTGGGTTATGTAAATTTGTTTAAATCTGGAAATAAATTAGACATTGATATGGATATTATTGGAGACCCATACTGGTTATTATATGGGTCAGAATCAATTCGTTTAGGTAATTTACCGTTTATGCTTCCACATATGGTAGTTTGCATGAAATCTTTTGTAATGCCAGATGGGTTTGATGATTATGGGGAAGACCCATTAATGTCAATTAATACATTATATTCAGTGACAGAAATAAAATCTATTTTTCAAAATGGTACATTTACACAAAAATTAAAAGGTTTTGTCGCATTACCATTTATGAAATCTAGTATTGCTTCATCAGATTCGGCGGAAAGGAAATATGAATCAAGAAACGGATCATCTTGGAATGCACTACCAGAAAAAAAAGAAGATAATTATACTATGGAAGATCATATGAAATTAACCGATGGATTTAATAAATTTATGTTTAGTCCATCATATGGGGGTGAGGCTGGGAATGCTCTTGGTAAACTTATGAATGCAAGGGAGAAGGCAGGGAAATGAGTAATTTTTCATCATCAACATCATTAAAGAAAGAAAATGATTTAAGTCATTTTCAAGATTCTGGTAGAATATATCTAGCAGAGGTAATGGATGCTAGGGATCCTAAAAAAATTGGTGATTTGAAAGTTTGGGTAATAAATTCTGGTACTGCAAAAGAAAATCCAGAAAATTGGGTGGTTGCTCATTGTTGCTCTGTGTATGGAACAACATATAATAGTACTTCTGTACAAAATTCTAGCTATAGTTTTGGTCTAACAAGTTTTGGTAATTGGTTTACAATGCCATATGTTGGAAATTATGTTTTTATTTTCTATCCTAATGTTTACGGAAGTAGTTCAATACCATACTGGTTTGGTTCTCCATTAGATAAAAGTAATAACATGCTTCCTGGGATAGCATATGATTTAAATCAAACTAAAGATTTCTCTCCTAAATGTGAGGTTAATTATAAGAATGAAAATACTGATGTAGCAGAATATGTTCCATTAAAAATAGCATTAGAAAAGCAAGGGTTAGATAAAGATAGATTACGTGGTATATCTACTGCATCATCATTTAGAGATATACCATCGCATTGCTATGGATTTTTGTCTCCATTAGGAAATCAAATGGTTATTGATGATGGGTGGTCTACTGGTGACTCTAACATAAATTGGATAAATGACCCTCGTTCAAATAATTTTGATAATCAAGATAAAGATGATTATGGTTTATATTTTAATAAAAAGAATTGGATTGCATCTGTAGATAAAAGTGAAAAAGATAATAAATTGAATAGATTCCACGGTGGATTTAGATTTAGAACAAGACATGGGACTCAGATTTTAATTCTTGATTCTGGTAACATTTATATGATTAATAAAGATGGAACTGCATGGGCTGAATTATCTGAGGACGGATATATTGATTGCTATTCACAGAATGGTGTAAATGCAGCCAGTGATGGTGATATAAATCTTCATGGTTTAAATATTAATATAGAATCATTAAATAAAGTATCAATAAAAGCTGGTTCTGGAGTATCAATAGAAACAGATGGTAATGTTATGGTTAAAAGTGGCTCAGTTAATATTTCAGATAGAGTATCTGTTCCATATGTATTGGCAGATGAAGGTCAAATTGGTGTATTTAGGTCTCCTTTAGCAGAAATTACTGGAACATTTTCTGGTACATTACAAGGAACTGCATATTATGCAACTGCTGCTGGGTTTACACCAATAGAGCAACAATATCCTGATATTACCCCAATGACAAGTGATATTGTTAAAGTAACAGATACAGTTGCAGTTAAACAACAAGTAGATGCTGAAGAGATATATACAATTACTACTAGAGTTCCAACTCATGAGCCATGGGCGGGTCATGACAGAAACGAAAATATTCCTGATTTAGTAGTAAAGCAGCAAACAAAGAAAGCTGAAAAAGAAAAACCTAACAATACCGTTGCATCTAATCAAGTAAGGAGTTAATTTATGAAAGTACAGTTAGAGAAAGTAATTTCAAGTGAGCAATATTCTTCATTAAAACCAGAAGATAAGGCAAAATATAAAGTATATGTTGCTGAAGCAGATCCTGAAATGAAAGCTGGATTAGATTTAGCTAATGCGGAAATTAAAGCAGCCGCTTACCTTAAACCCTTACATGATAAAATAATGGCAATGCCTGTTGATTTGCCTGGGAAACAATTTGCTCAAGCTATTGAAACATTAGAAACAATGATAAAATTAATAGACCCAATTAAAGCATTGATGAATGTTCCAATTATTGGCCAATTGGTCAAACCATTAGTTGATTTTTTAAATAATTTAATTGCAACCATCGGATTAATATTTTATATTTTATGTTGTTTAATCCTAATGAAAGATGTTTTCACTGATAGTTACGTAAAAGCAATTGATGATGTTAAATGGGATGAATTAGCAGATGCAATGGAAACAATACGTCTAAAAAAAGAAGCATATGAAAAAGCCAAGAAACAAAAAGAAGAAGAAGATGCTAAAAAAACAGAAGAACAAAAGAAGGCAGAAGCAGACGCAAGACAAAAAGAAAGAGAAGAACAAAAGAAAAAAATTAGAGATGCTGTTGAAAAAGAATTAAAAAAACAAAAAGAAGATATGGAAAAGCAAATTGAAAAAATGCTTTCAGGAATAAAATTATCAGAGGCATATGCAAAAATTATGAGGGCTATGAAAGCATCTTTACAACAATATTCTTGGAAGGAAGGAAATGTTAAACAAATTACTAAAAAAGTATTAGAAAGTGTAGGTGTTGATTTGTCTCCATTAGACCAAATGACACCAGCGCAAGAAAAAGCATTTATGAACAATTTTCCTGACCCAAAAGACCAAATTGATAAAATGAATAAAACTATTCAAAAAATAAACAAAAATACTAAGTATATTTTAATTGAAGATGTTGACCCAGTTGTAATTGAAGTAGAAGACCCCAAAGAAGAAGTTGATATTAAAACAATAAAATTATCACCACATTTTTCATTATATGAATTATGTTATTCATCTACCGCAGATGAGAAAAAAATAGATAATACTCCTTCAGAATCTGAAATAGAAAATTTAAGATTATTATGTGTAAATATTTTAGAACCAGTATATAGAAAATTTGGAAAACCAGTTATTACATCAGGTTATAGAAATCCAGAAGTTAATAAATTGGTTAATGGTGTAAAAAATAGTGAGCATATTGACGGCAAAGCCGTAGATTTTACAATACCATCTGTATCTAATGAAGTTGTCTATGGGTGGATTTCATCTAATTGTAACTACAGACAACTAATTTATGAAAATGGTAAAAATTCAATTTGGATTCATGTATCTTATGACCCATATAAGAATAAAAAACAAGATTTGGCGTTTACAGACGGAAGATATATACCTAACTTATTAACATCAAATAATAAAACTTTAGTATAATTTACTATTGACAAATTGAAATTTAAATGTTATAATACCGTAAGTTAAAGGAATTGATTTATGGCTGGAAAAACATATAATAACAATATTTTCTCAATTATAACAAACTTGGATAAAAAGAATTATAACTTTTTTAATTCTTTATCCGAAGTTCAGTATAAAGAGTTACAACCATATATTTTATTAAGATGGATGTCTGCTCTTAATACTGGTAATGGGGAAGATTATCTCTTTAAATCTAATAAAATCAATGAGTTAATATTTAAACTGTCTAATCATAAAGATTTGGCATTAAATTTGTTGTGTTCTTGCGGAAATGGAAAATGGGCAAAACATGCTTGGGTGCCATTACCCAAAGGAATCAAGGTAAATAAAGATGTAGAGGTTGTGAAGAAATTTTATGGTTATAATGATGATGAATGGGATATAAAATCACAAACTCTCACCAAAGAAGATGTCAATGATGTCTTAAAATATCTGGGATTAAAGGATACGTAGAGTGTTTCGTAAGTACAATATAAAAGATTATGTAACAACTATGAAAGTAGAACGGCATGATGGGGAATATTGTAGAACCGAAAGAAAACGATACGGTACATATAGACATGAATTAAAATCAACTGTTATAAAATCATATTTTTTTGAAGGATTTTTTAATAATGCTGGATTATCTGATGAAGATATGAAATACATTATTGCTGGACAATCACCAGTTAGACGAGGTGGTAGAGGTGAAGAGCACCTATTATTTACTATTCATCATATAAAACCATTAAATTGTGGCGGCGAAACAAAACCAAGCAATTTAATACCATTACCTAGAAACTTTCATAAATTTATTCATGAAAAAATCTTTGACCCACAAATGGCTGATATACCATACGGTGCAAGTAAAGAGTTAGTTGGTGTTCCAGATTTCTCTAAAATAACTTTAGAGATGATGCTTGACCCAGCATTTAGAATACAATACCATAAGTATATGGTTGATGTTTATAAAATTATTCCTCCAAGATTAAAGCACCATAAATCTAAGAAAACTAGAGCCAACGCATTTAATCAATGGTATCAACATAATTTTGGAAGCATAAAATAATTTTGACTTTTTTATAAATTTATGTATAATTTCTTATATAAGGAGTTGAGTATGAAATTCAAATACATTGCTTGGTTTATTACTATTTGTTTATTAATATTAAAAATTGCTGAAGTAAGTCCTATTTCATGGTGGATTGTCTTTGTTCCACTAATCATATATTACTCTGTTTGGGTTTTATTCTTTTTATTTTTAATTGTTATTGGAGTTATTTGGAGTATTTTATACAAGAAGGAAAAGAAGAAAAAATGAGCAGATTATACATTTTAATTAGAAATGATTTACCATCATTGAATCCTGGTAAAGCAGTAGCTCAAGCCAGCCATGCAGTAAGTCAATTTATGACAAAATTCCCAAAAGAATCAAAGAAATGGTGTTCAGAAGCAGATGGTTTTGGCACAACCATTACTTTAGAAGGGGAGCTTAACGATATACAAAATTTTATGGCACATACAGTTTATCATAAAGGTTTTTGTTGTGGGGATATAGAAGACCCAACATATCCATTTTATCTACAAAAGGAAATTATTCCTTATTTAGACCCTCAATATAAAATTGAATATGAAGACCCTGCACTAGATAGTAGATATGATACAGTTCCTGCAACTCGTAAGGAATATACTTGTTCTTGGTTTTTTGTGGAAAATGATGACAAAGAAGATATGATGGAAATGTTAAAAGAAGAATTAGAATTCCATAAAATAAGGTTATTTAGATAAAAATTTCTCTTGACAAATGATTTAAATTATGCTATAATGTACTTGTTCAAGAAAGGAAAGGAGAACATCATGCGTAAATCATTTGAATTCTATAGTGACCCTGGTCATGGCTGGTTAAAAGTTGACAAAAGAGATATTTTGGCTTTGTCAATCCAAGAGAAAATTACGACTTTTTCCCATAAGAATGGTCGTAGTGTGTATTTGGAGGAAGACCAAGATGCTGGCAAATTCTTGAAGGCATATGAAGCCACATATGGTTTTAAACCAACAGTTAATTATCATACTGCCAATCGCACTTCTCGGATTCGTAAATATCCTGCTTATACAGTTGTAAAAGATTAATAGCCAATAAAAAAATAAAAAAATCCTCTTGACAAAGAGGATTTTTTATGTTATAATGTCTAGGTAGAAGGGAGAGAAAGATGAAGGATAACAACCGTATTAGATATTATAATTTATATTCACCTTGGTTAAATGATAAAAGCAAATGGGAGCTGTTGTTTTTAAAAGTATTTAACAAAGCAGAATATTGGAAATATATGAGATGTAAAGCGGCTCAAAGACGTGAATGGAAAGAGCATATGAAAATGCTTCGTGGCGGATATACTAAATATTTGGAAGAAATCCGTACGAATCCAGAAAAAATGAGAAATATTTTTATGTAAAGGAGATATTATGAAAGAAATATTTTACACAGCAATTGTTACTGTTAGTACAATTTTATTTACGGCAGGAATGTTTTATGCCCTCCATAATGAATCAACCCTTAAACAATTAAAAACTGGAGAAGTTAAAATTTATAATGAAGTTTATCGTTGTCAATATGTAGGTCATTATGAGAATAAAAATGTATTCATTCCTGTAGAAATACACGAATTACCTAATGAATTATATAAACAACTGAAAGATATAGAATGAAAATAAATGATTTAAAAAACTTAAAATGCGGCGACAAATTATATGTGTTAAAAGAATTAGAATTATATGATTGCGGGGACTGGTACTACAACATATATGTATATAACGACATATTAGTGAAAGAAATAAAAGACGAAAAAGTAGATGTGAATAACAAAAAAGTAATAGTAGCCAACAATAAAGAAATATCGGTGTATAAGTTGGAAGATGTATATTTAGATAAAGCCGAAGCGGAAAAAGAATTAAAGAAAAGAAGAAAGAAAGATTGGAAGCAAAACAACTTAGACGAGATGTTAGAAAGATTGAAGGATATAAAAGAAAGATTAGAGGAAAAATGAAAATATACCAAGTTGGTGGAAGCGTTAGGGATGAAATAATGGGTGTCCAGCCACACGATTATGATTATTGTGTGGTTGGTTCAACCATTAAAGAAATGCTCAAACTCGGTTATCAGCGAGTTGGTAAGGATTTTCCTGTATTCATTAAAGATGGTAAGGAATATGCGCTGGCACGCACGGAAAGAAAAACTGGTGATAAACATACAGATTTTAAATTTAAATTTGGTAAGAATGTAACTATATTTGATGATTTATTACGTAGGGATTTTACAGTAAATGCTATGGCTAGAGATTGCAACACTGGTGGGATAATTGACCCTCACAATGGTATGCAAGATATTAAAAATAAGGTGTTAAAAGTAGTTAGACCTGAAACATTTGTGGAAGACCCATTAAGAGTATTACGTCTTTGTAGGTTTAGTGCGCAATTAGGTTTTTCAGCAGATATTATGACTATACACCTATGCAGGCAAATGGTTGAAGCTGGCATGTTAGATAATTTAACTCCAGAAAGAATTTGGAAAGAAATTCATAAAGCATTACAATCAAATCATTTTGAATATTTTATTAATAATATGTCTTATACAAAGGCATTAGGAACAGTATTACCTGAAGTGGATTGTCTCAAAATTATTGATGAAATAAAAGAGCATCACCCCGAAGGAGATACATTTAGTCATACTGTATTAACTTTGAGATATGCTGACCAAAAAGAAATGACATCATATGTTAAATTTGGATTACTTTTGCATGATATTGGTAAGATAAAAACACCAGAAACAGTATTACCACATCACTATGGTCACGAAAATGCTGGCTTGGAAATCATTGATAAAATCTGTGATAGATTAAAAGTTCCAAATGATTATAGAGATTTTGCCAAGTTATCTTGCAAGTATCATATGGCCTTGAGAAGAATATATGAAATGAAACCAGGTCATATATATGATATGATTGAAGATATTACTAAAGGATTTAGGGAAATTCTTAAATTAAGATTATTATTTAATGTGACTGAAGCAGATATGTATGGGCGTGGTAAAGACCCTAGTGAAGAAAAGGTTAAGCAGTTTGAAGAATCAAAGAAAATTGCTTTTGATATGTATGATTTAATGAATAAAGTTAATGTAAATTATTTTCCAGAACTTGTTGAAAAATCAGAACAATTGTCTGGAAAAGAATTTGGGGAACTTTATAGGGTTAAGAAAATTCAGTATTATTGCGATAATAAATCTCTTGGCAAATAGATAAAAATATGGTATAATACTTTTGTAATAAAGGAAGGAACAAATTATGAGCACACGTTGTAATGTAATTGTTAAAAACAAGTTTGATAAAATTTGGTTGTATCATCATTTTGATGGTTACCCAGAAGGTGTTGGAGCAGATTTAGTAAATCGTTTCAAAGAAAAATTTGAAAAAAATAACAAAATTTATTGGAGTGATGTTGTCAACACTTTGGTTAAAGCCACTGATGATGATTATGAAGTTACAGAAGGTGAGCATGGTGATATTGAATATCTTTACACCATTGACTGTGATAAAAAGACAATTTGTTGGCAAAAGATTGACACAGAATGGTTAAAAGATGGTGTTAAGTTAAAACACGGAAAGAAAAATTATTTAGTAAAGGTGTAAAAACTGCTGACGTTAAAGTTAAAGTTCATGACTTTTGTGAAAATATTTAAAACTTTTCTCTTGACAAGTGGATAAAATTATGCTATAATACCCTTGTTCAAGAGAAAGGAAACCATATGAGAAAGACATTAGACCAAATTATGCAAATTGCAGATGGGTTAAAAATTGGTGGAACAATTATTGTTAAAACACCAAATGGTACAATGCATGCGGGTGCTGCTCATTACTTCAGGAGAAGAGGTCTTTTCAATGGTATTGAGACAGATAAAGATGGTACTAAACTCTTGACTATTTTAGTCGGTAAGAATAAGAGAAAATATAAGTTTCGGCTGAAAAATGATTATAACCGAGTAAATGGAGAAGTAGTATATAACGAATACTGTTATGATATTCTTGACATAATTGTATGGTAAACAATTTAAGGAGAAATACTATGAAAATTGAAGGTTTATATAATTCAGCCATATGCATGATAGATTCGTTAGAACCTGAATGCATAGAACAAATCCAAGGAATATGTTCTTTGGACTATATGAAGGATGCTAAAATCCGTATTATGCCAGACTCTCACGCAGGGAAAGGTATCTGTATAGGATTTACAGCATACGTAAATGATAAAATTTGCCCAAATTTTGTCGGGGTAGATATATCTTGTTCTATTTCAACATACAAGTTGAATGTAAAAGATGTCGATTTCGAAAAATTGGACAAAATAATTCGCCAATATGTTCCTTCTGGTAATTCTGTGAGACAAACGCCTTCAGAATTAGTTACAGAAGACATGAAGAACAAGGTTCGTGAAGTAGTTTACGATATAGGCGGAACTGCTTCAGATTACCAAAGAGATATATGCTCTATTGGAACATTGGGTGGCGGCAATCACTTCATCGAAGTCAATAGAGATAAAGATGGCTATATATGGTTATCTATACATTGTGGATCTCGTAACCTTGGTAAAAGAATCTGCGAATATCACCAAAATGCCGCTATAAATTCTTATAATGCGAGAATTAAGGCAGAAAGAGAATATGCGTTATCTCAAGTGCCACCACAAGAGAGAGAAGCATACTTGAAGAATAATGTTGCTAAAGAGCAATTAAGACCAGACTTATGCTATGTTGAAGGTGAAGCATTAGACCTTTATATCAAGCATATGAAAATTGCTGAAGAATTCGCAACATTAAACCACAAGGTTATATTGCACGAAATATGCTCGCACATGGGTTGGGAAGTAGTGGATTCAATATTCACACACCACAACTACATAGAGTTCTTGGGTGGTCGCCAAATGATTATCCGTAAGGGTGCAATATCAGCCAAGAAAGGTGAAAGAGTAATCATACCTTTGAATATGAAGGATGGTTCAATATTAGGAGTTGGTAAAGGTAATCCAGAATGGAACGAATCTGCGCCACACGGTGCTGGGAGAGTTCTATCTCGTGCGAAAGCAAAAGAAGAATTATCTGTTGACCAATTCAAGGAAGAAATGGATGGTATATGGACATCTTGTATATCAGAAAATACTTTAGATGAGTCACCAATGGCTTACAAAGATATGTCTGTTATAATGGATTCCATAGGAGAATCAGTAGAAATACTTGACAGAATTATACCAATCTATAATTTCAAGGCGAATTAAGTGAAAAATCCTCTTGACAAAGAGGATTTTTTGTGCTATAATCCTATCTGTAAAGAGAAAGGATATAATATGATTATTAATATTAATCTTGTCGATAATAAAAGCGCCAAAGAGACAATTGAAACTCTGATGGGTAAATTAACAGATGAAGAAAAATATAATCTTGCTATAAATTTGTTAAGTAAATTAGAAGACAAAGGTTATTGTATTTGGCAAGCGTATTCAAAAGAAGATATAGAACACATTACTGGAAGAAAGAAATTGGAAAAACAAGATATGGAAGAATACCAAAATAATTTAGAAACTGCTGCTACTTGTTATGGATTATTTGATTAGAGGAGATACCAATGAAAAAGATTCTATTTACATTAGTTTTATTCACTGCCTTGTCCGCCAACGCTGACTATCGTTTAAATTGTATAAATGTTGGTAGTGAAACAAAAAGATGTGAAAATGATGAAGTAGTTTGCTATATCTACGATACTGGATGGGCAGGATTTTCTAAATCTGGTCGTGGAGCAGGTATTTCTTGTATGAGAAAGGATAAACAATGAATATAAAGGTTGATGTAAAGTTTGATATCAAATTTAATGTAGAGTTAAGAGATACTACAATAGATGAGTTGATGAAGATGGCTCCATCTATTGGATATAATGATTCTGATGTAACAAGAAAAACATATTATGGTTATACTGAATATACAGAAACATTTGAGTTTGATTCTATAGCAGAAATGATGGTTAAATTAGATGGTGAAATTGAGACTCATATAGAAGGGTTCTTATACAGAAAGTTTGATAGTGATATTGTTTATAAAAATTGGTTCTCAACACCTACAACAAAGTTTGAAATTATAAAAATTTATGGAGATTACAATGCTTGGTGATGTTTTAATGGCAATGGATAAAAGAATTGATGATGAAGGATATGATAGTTTCACCATGGAGCAAAATATGGAAAAAATTGCTTGTAGATATGAAAAATTCATAGATAGTCCTAATGAAGTTAAAAAGGAGTTCTTAAAAGAGCAATTTGGCACACAATTTACAGAAACACAATATGATTTAATTGTAGCATTTACAAGAGAAGTATTCAGTGTTGGGTACAGCACAGGATATTTTGATGGAATTGCTGACGAAAGAGAAAGACAAGATTGGTAAAGGAGAGAATATGGAGAATTGTAAAATGATAACAGGTGGTATTATTCTCTTTTGGTTTTTCTCGTGGCTGCTTATTGCTGAAATAACAGATTATCTTGACGAAAGAAAATGGAAGAAAACAAGAAATTGGGATGATAAAGATTAAGGAGATAATATGAATAAAGAATTATGGTTTGTTCCTGGATTATGTCTTGCTGTAACAGCAGCAGGTATTATGATTGGAGTTATTTTGGGTCATAATGCTGGTATAGAGCAAGCATTAGAAAGAGTTTGTAATCAAACAGATGGAAAATATGATTTCTGCCAACCAACAACTATTACTGTTAAAAAATATAATGTTAAAGTACCAGAATACAAAGGAAAATAAAATGATTTATGATGGGGAAAAACAGGTATATATCCTTGGGGAAAAAGAGTATGACGAAATGTATGATGATACATGTCATTTTGCTCACGAAACTTTTAAAAGGGATAAAGAGATAGCATATATGCGTGCTCAATTAGATATAGCTAAGCAAGCATTAGAAGAAATATCACATTGGAGCCCTTGGAAAGACGATAGAGATGAAAGAGCGCAGAAAGCATTGGATGAAATGAAACATAATGCTGCTGAATACTATGGTGATTCAACAAATCCATTAGATTGTATGCAAATAGCAATAGATAATTTGGAAGAATATAATAGCAAACTTAAATCACAGATTAAAGAAGCAAATGCTATTATTAAATGTGCTCTTCCAGACCCAATATATCTTAATGCTTATGGTAAAAAATTGGATACATTTATAGAAAAAGCATTGAAATATTTTGAAAAATGGGGTGACAAATGATTGAAATGTGGATTGCTTGCTTTATATTAGGTTTTATTTTAGGTTATTCATTTAAGGAGAATAAAAATGTGGGATAGATTTAATTTTCGCTTTTGGGATGAAGAAATGAAAGATTACTGGCCTTGGGGAGAAATCCAAGAAGACTGGGAAGCAGAAGGATATTATGATACAGCATTTCGTCAAGACCATTGGAAATGCGAACAATGCACAACAAAACTTGACAAAAATAAGAAACCAATTTATGAAAATGATATTGTTATCAAAAGTGATTTCAATGCCACAGGATATTTGAGAACAAGAACTTGCGTAGTTGAATGGCATCCAAAATGGTTGAGATGGGTTTTGCGAACAACATATGGAGATGTTTATCCTTTGGCGGATTTTGATGATGAACAATTAGAAATAGTTGGGAATGTGCATGAGAATGGAGATTTATTAGATGAGTGATTATACAACAGGTTTAATTCATGGTATTGCTTTATCGGTTATTGCCGATGTTATATCAAATTTTATTACAATTCTTATTGCTAAACATATCTTTGATAAAAAAAGTAAAGTTGGTAGCATTATCCATAGGATTTTTAAAAGGAAGTAATATGTTTGTAAGTAAGTATTTGGTTATAGAGTTTGTAAAAGATTTCAAAGCATTAGGATTGAGTTTTGTTTATTATACTGATATGAAATGTTTACAAATAAATTTATTTGGATTGTATTTTACATTTAATTTCAGTGGCGATTGGGCAGGCGGTTGGAAATGTCAAAAGGAGAAATAAAATGGTAGCAAAAGTAAATGAAATAAGATTGGATATTGATTATGGAACACCTATTTTCGAAATTATTGACGAATTAGAAGAATTACAGGATAAATTTCCAAATTATAAAGTTTCTATGGGTACAGATATTGTTTTTACAAGTCCAGACAATATTGAGGATAAAAAATGACAGAATTTAAGGAAAGAGTTGAAGATTTTAATAAAGAATTAGAAGAATTATTAAAAAAATATCATCTAATTATGTGTTGCGGTAAAGTCCATCCTTTTGATGATGAAAAGATTTTGTTCATTATGGATGAAAATAATTTTGATAATGTAATAAAATTATGTAGATATGATAGGGATTATTAAAAATGATTGTTGATAATACAAGTAAATTAAAAGATATATTGGTATTTAAACCAAATACTTATTATAAGTTTGTAGTCCTTTTGAGAGAGAAGGATGGTAAAACATTACTTAAATCATATAATAAAAAAGAACTTATTGTAAGACAATGGTTGGTTGATTCACAAGAAAAGTTAGATGAAATGTTGCCAGATATGATAACATTTGCTAAACTTTTTGAGGGAAGATTATATGTAACCACTGACAGGAAATCTGTTTATAAAACATTGTTCTATATGCAGGAAAAAATAAATGATTATATCAAGCAAATGTTCTGTGGTAATAGAACGGAAATATCTGTAAAGCAATTAAATAAGTTATTGGCATCAGCATCTTCATCAAGTGAATGCACAGATGGTGATAAGAAGTGGTTATATGATGTTGATAGTCAAGACCCTGATGTAATAAGTGCCGCACTAAATCATTGTAAGAGTAAGTATGTAACTTTTATGACTAAAAATGGTTATCATATAATTGTTGATAGAACATATGATGCGCATAAAGAACCATTACCAAAAAGTGTTGAAGTAAAAGATAATGGATTAGCATTAGTTTATTATAATGATGAGTTGGTAAATAATGTTTAGAACTATTTGTACAACACTAATAATATTGATTTTTATAATAATGCATGGTATAATTGTTTATCTTGGGTTACATCCAGATAAGTATTCAACCCAAATTGAAAGGTCAGCAGAATGGGAATCAGCGTTAAAAAAATAAATGATAGATTATGCGTGGTAATTCCACCAGAATACAAAGAACCATATTGGTTGGATTCTATGTATTATAATAGATATACTAAACTGGATGATGGTTCTATAATCATTCCATGTAGGGATTGTAATGTAAAAATAACAAAACCAACATGGATACAATCACCAATGGGTATGGTGCAGCAGCAACAAGTAACCACAGAACTATGGAGATATTTTGATGTGCCACAAGTATCAGCGTTAGTAGAAGAAGGAGTTGATTTACTAAATACTTGGACTGCGGAAAAATTAGGATTAGAATTAAAAGAAACACAAGCATTAGAAGGAGCAAAAGATGAAAATGATAACTTATCTTAAAATTATTTTAAGTTATGTAATTGGAATTATTGTTGTTGAACTTTTTTTGGCATTATCAGGATTGGCAATAGTTATATGGACTGTTTATGATATAATTAAAAATATTTTATTCTTTATATTCCATCCAATTAGATTTTTTAAGGAAAAGCCAGAAAAACCTGCTAAAAATACCTTTTTGGCAAGTTTTAAGAAAGGTTTTATTGAAGGTTTAAACTCTACTAATAAGGAAACATTACACTAATGTTTAAATGTCATTGTTGTGGTAAAGAATTTAAAACAGAAGCTGGTTTCAAAAAGCATTTTTGTAAATATCAGCAACGATTTGTTACTATTGAAGAAAATAATTGGTTTCCTTTATGGATTCAATTTAAAAAAATATTTAAATTAAGTAAGAAAAAAGATACCAATAAAGAATATTATGATTTTACACATTTTAGATATTATAATGATTTGACAGCTTTCTTTGCATGGAATAAGATGTCCACCATTATCGATGTCAATGCATATATGGAATATCTTAAAAAATATAGGCATCCAATTAAAGATTGGTGTAGTGATTCTCTTTATAAAACATTTATTAAAGAGTATATTAAAAATGAATTGCCAGCGATTGCTATTGATAGGTCCAAAAAATACCTAAAAGATAATGGTATAGATGCGTCAAAAATATCTCAAAATAATTTGTATTTTGGTATTTTATCTGGTAATATAAGTAATAAGTTTTTAAAGCATGTAAAAATTGATGCAAAGAAGATTTTAGATGCTGGGCAATATAATGATGTTAAGGATTTATTAATATGAAATATAATATCCCTGATTTGGATTTGGATTGTGCTGATAGAGACGCTATTCTTTCTAATTTTCAGCATATTCCAGCAGCAAAAGTAACTAATGTTGGGTTAATTCCGCATGGGGTTGGGGAATATTTCTGTGATATACCAAAAGATTTAATAAGTGGATTAGCCACAATTGATTATAAGGATGCTGAAGAAAAACTGGGATATGTTAAGTTTGATTTTCTTCATAATGTTACATATGATAGGTTCACATCTAGGTCAGATTTATTAGAAACAATGAAAAGACCTATTGTATGGGAAAGATTAAAAAATGAAGAGTTTGTTCAAACTCTTCCTCATGTTGGTGGGTATTTTAAATTAATGAATGAAATGCCTAAGATAGATAGTATTGAAAAATTGGCTATGTTTATTTCTATTATACGCCCAGGAAAAGCGAATTTAATACAAAAAGTTAAAGATACAAATGATTGGAATAGCGTTATAGATGAAATCTGGACAAAACCAGATGATGGAAAATATTATTATAAAAAATCACATGCTATTTCTTATGCTGTGATGATTAGTATCTTATTACGTTAATCTAAGTGTATTATTTTTCTTTTAATTCTTTTTTCAGAAAGATATTTTAAATTAACACCGCTAAAACCACCAATTACTTGGTATTCTCCTGTAAACATATAATGCTTACAATATTGGTATTTTTTAAATGCCTCACGATGATATAAAGATATTGGAATCATTGGGCATCTATTCCACCAAGTTTCAGCTAATTTGAAAAATGGTACGCAATCATCTGGCAACAAATCATTTACAGTATAATATGAAATACAATTTTTAGATAAGAGTTGGATTAAACAAAGAACTGTCGTTTCCGTCTTTTTATCATACAAAACTGATAGATATGGTATATTTTCGTACATTGTTTTATTTCCTTGTTTTTTCTTGAAATTATTTATATAGCGTATTTTCAAGAATTTAGTTTTAACAACTTTATAGCAGAATAAATAATCATATATATTAAGAAGGTTTACAATATGATTAGATTAAACGTATATAAGAAGAGTAATATTGATATGAATCTTCTTATTGGAACATTTGAAAAGGAACGTTGGAACATGCCATTTTATAATAGAGACATAGTATTACATAAAGGTGTTGATAATACTATTGAATTTTCAGTTAGAAATCATGATAGAAAAGCCCAAAAATTAGAAGAAAAACAATTCTTAAGATTTGTGGCTATTAATAACGATTTACAACAAAAACTTTGTAAAAGAATGGATGTTGTAAATGCTAATACAGGAAGATATTCTGTAACAATTACAAAGGAAGAATTAAATGATTTTGATGAAGGTAATTTTGTGGGCCATGTCTCTGTTGTAACTCCAACTTGTGAACATTCTTCAGCAGAAGATATAGAATGTCATTGTGATGAAGAACTTTTATATACTGGCGTTGATTGGTATCCATACTTTAATGTAGAAATTACACCAAATAAGTTGCAATTAATTGAAGAAACAGTTATTTTAGGTGAATCTGATTTTGTTAAAGATACATATATGGATGAATTAACAGGCATTACATATGAAAGATTCATTTCATCTAATATCTGCGCAGATAAAACTTCAAATCATACATTTAATATTAATTTAAAAGATTTTGTTGGAACACTTAATATTCAAGGTTCTAATATGGAAAATCCAGAACATGGTGAAGATGATTGGTTTGAAATTGACTCTATGGATTTTGAAGAAGAAGATAAAATTACAGATGTATTAACATTCAATGCCGAATTGAACTGCTTATGGGTACGTGTTGAATACCTAAGAGAATTGGGAAGTGATTCTGTAATAGAAGAAGTTTCTTATAGAAATTAATATTTAGGATAAAATCTTTTAATACGGCGATAGTTAAATCCACCACCAGTGTTATAACCTGGGACATGTCTATCACCCACATCCTGCTTACACCAAGTTTCAAAATATCCTTGGTTAAAGGTCATTGCCCTAACCATTGAGTTTCTATTTTTTTCTTCGGAAATGAATGATATAACTTTATAACTATCACCTTCCTTAATAATATAGCGAGAGTTAATTAAATCATAGTTAATTGTTTCTGATGGATTTGTTGAATGATAAGTGTCGCCAAAGCGAACAACACTATCTTGATTTACATTTTGTTTTTGACGTGTATATTCTGAAAATGAAATCATTGATGGAGCAACAGCAATATCGCCATCAGAAGGATTGATTAAAGCAGGAACACAAGATTTTAAATATGTTCTTACCCCTTGAACATCTGGGTCATCTTCATATTTTTCAACAACATTAGAAATATAATTTATTTTACTACGGACAGGTGCAATAACTCTTGAACCAGATTGTGATACAACTTTATATAAACCTTCTAAAACTTTTAATGTAACTGTTTCTGAAGTAGTTATCAAATATTGTGATGGCTTAACAGAAGATAATGACGCAATATAATCATCATATTCTTGCTGAGTATTAAAATCTTCTATTAATTTAATATCATGTTTTTCAAGTTGATATGCGTTAGTATATACTAAATATCTTGCTTGTCCTTGTTTTGATGAATATTTGTATTTTTGTTCATTATTTAAAATTAATAATTTAAATCTCATTTGAGAGAAGCAATCACATGAACATCTAAGGACTAATCTAAAATAATAATCAGGTGAATCAGCATTCAAAAGGTATATACCAGCTGAAACATTATGAAAATGAGAAAGAATATCATGGATTTTATGCTGTGGGTCATTTGGATTATTTGGGTCACCTTCAGCGGTAGATAATTCATTAAAGTCAGCATCAACAAAATGTATATCTTCACTAGGAATATCTTTATATCCATCTGTATCATAATCCCCAGTTACATCTGTTAAATCATAATTAACAATCATACCAACACCATAGGTGTCGTCAAAAAATTCATATGCTATATATCTATTTGCTGAAGATTCTGGTTTAACCATACATGAAGCAACATATAATTCATTTGGTCTTGTATAAAAGAATTGATTTAAGCTATGCTCGGTTAAATATGTTTCTGTTTCCAAGTTATTTGATTGTAATAATGCTGCAATTTTACCTGTATTAGGAAATTTATAATTATCAATATTGGTTGGTTGGTTTATACCTATCGTTGTCCACATAGAAATATCATTTATTTTGCATTCATTTGCTTTAAATGATTCAGAAAATTTCATATGATTTGTGATACTTTTATAAGAAATGAGATAATCATTAATATTAAATTCATCTTCACTATCTGGCTTATGAGTTAATTTAGTAACGTCTGTGTCAAAATACTTATAATATGTGGTTGATTCAGGTTTAACCCATTCTGATACAGATTCATGGTAAACATAAAAGCAATCATCAGTATTTGTAACGATTGTATTTGAAGAATGTATCTTGTTAATAGATTGAGCCATATATAATTCCTAATATCATCTTATAGAATTATTTATACGGAATATTCTCATAAATAATTGTATAAAATAGATAAGGATTTAACAATGACATATACTAATAACGAATTAAAAACAAAATATTTTAGGTTCTTTATTACAAACCCAAATGCTGGCGCAACAGGTGAAGCAGGCGGATTTATAGATTCAATGAAACCACAAGATTATGCTGATTATGACCCAACAGCTGGTACAGTTGCCAAATATGAAGCAAAATCAAGAGGTTATCTCAGATGGATTAACTTAAGCATGGCTTTAAGTCAATTTGGTGTCTCATATTTGGAAGTCAATAGTTTGGATGGTGCAGATGCTTTAACTGCTCCTACAAAAATTGTCTTTACAATGGGATTTGAACAAGCCGATAAAATGTATGCTAAAGATGCTGAAGGTACTGAATATAAAGATGTAGATGCATTAAAATACTATGTAGGCATTGCATTGAAGAATCAATATAAAGGCATTATAGAAGTTTGGAATCCAGAAGCAGATGACCAAGGTAGAAATCCAAGTGGCATGCCAGTTGGAATGACAACACCATTCTTGACAGCAGCTGCTTTGTTGGACAAAGATGCCTCAATTGACAGCTATGTAACAATTCAAGAAATTACAGATGATACTGTTACATTGATTGCTGTTTCCAAAAAAGAACCATCAGTAGCTCAAGATGGAGACAAATATTTTAATACCAAAGATAGCAAGATTTATACTTGGGATGGAGAAGCATTAGAATGGGGTGAAAAAGCTGACCCTGTTGAAGATGTTTTATACATTGACAATGACGGTATTAAATACTACTGGAAAGATGACAAATTAGTCAAGGACTCTTATGAAACAAAAGACACTGAATAAGTGCTTTTTGTATGAGTGATTATTAATGAAGGACTATGATGAAGTTATTATTGATTTCTCATGGTCTTTCTTATATAATGGAGGTTATGATGAAAAAGATATTTAATATAAGTTTTATAACATTTTTTGCATCAATTATTATATCTATTGCATCTGCATATTGTACTGTTGTGGGTGTTGGTAATATTTTTACATCTGCAGTAATTATGAGCATGGTTATTGCTGGTGTTATTGAATTCGGTAGAGTTGTTTTAGTATATAATTTGCATCACTTTTGGAAACAAATGCCAATAATTAAAAAATTACCTGGTGTATTAATGTTATTAATTGCAATGTCTCTTTCAGCATTGGGAGTTTTTGGTTTCTTTTCAAATGCTTATTCAGCAAAAACAAAAGAAATCATTCCTATTGAATTAGAAATTAAACAGTTAGAAGCTGGAATTCCACTATTAGAATCTGAAATTGATTTAAATAACAAACAAATTGCTGATTTACAAAAAACAATGAATTCAGAATCTATGGATAAGGCAATTGACAAATATATTGAAAAAGAATATGTTACAAAAGCATTAAATGTTAAGAAAGATATGCAGAAACAAGTAACATCTTTGATGAATGACAATAAAACATTGAATCAAAAAATTATAGAAATTAAAAAAGAAGTATCAGAAAAGCAAATAGAAGCCGAACATAAAGCTCCAACTATTGCTCACTTAAAATATTTGGCTGCATTATTGCATACTTCAAATGATAATGCTATAGTTATTTTTATTGTAATGATTATGATGGTGTTTGATACTCTTGCTATGTATTTGATGATTACTGCGGACTGGATAGATACATTACTTGGTAAAAAACCAGCAGAGCCAATTATTGTTAAAACGGAAATTATAGAAGAAATTCCTAAAGAAATTCCAAAAAAGGAAAATAAAAAACCAGTGGAAGTTATTGAAAAACCTACAGAAAATAAAAAAGAAAAAAATAATATTGAAATGAAAGTATCAAAACTGGTAAAATTATTACGTGAAGATGAAAGTATCGTTGATAAATCATCCTTCATAGAATCATTAAGGGTTACCCCTTTGATTGTTGAAAAACTTGAAGAAGAATTGGGTAAAGATAATGATTTGATGATTAAAATAAAGGCCAATTTAAGTAAGAAAAGGTAGGTGATATATAACATGGCATATTTTAATAAGAAGAAATCTGCTAATAAAAGCAGAACAATTATTGTCGTTGACAATAATGTTAATAAAGCCATTTCTCAATTGAAACACGCAGTTGCACCAATTTTGAAAGAGCTTAAAGAAAAAAGATACTTTGAAAAACGCTCAGATAAGAGACGCAGAAAGAAGAAGGAAGCAGTTCGCAATATGCGTAAACGCCAACGCCTTTTGGATGCGCAATGGTAAAATAATATTTGACATTTTGCTATAAAAATGGTATAAATATTAGAGATGGTTGGGAAGTGACATCTATAAAAATATTTCCCATATTTCAAAAAACTTATTAACAAAACATTATTTACAAAGGAGAAAAATATGACATTAAGTTTACAAGAAATGCGTGCTAAGATGGAAAGAAAAGATTCTTCCACAACTCAAAATCAATCAGGTAATTCCGATATTTTTAAATTCAGCGATTTGAAGCCAGGTGATGAAGTTCGTATTCGTTTTATTGAGGATGCTGACTCCACAAATAGTTTTTTCTGGCGTGAAAGACATACACGTACATTAAAGTTTAATTCATTGTTATTACCAAATGGTGAAACAATGGTTAAAGATACATATGTATCCGTTCCTGCTTTTAACTTGAAATCAAATGAAACAAGTATGGATGATTTGCCTGCTGAGTATTTGTATAAATCAACAGAAGATGTCATCCAACAAAAAATTAAAGGTTTGTGGATTGATGGCGATAAAACATCTCAAGCATTATATAATAAATTTGGTAAGAAAGTCACATATTTGTTCCAAGGATTTATCCATAGTCCAGGTTATGAACAAAAATTGTATCGTTTCTTGATTACCAAGGACTTGTTTAATTTAATCAAAACATTTATGAATGATAGCGAAATTGAAGATGTCCCATGCTCCGTCCAAAACGGTCGTGATTTCATCTTGAAAGTTTCTGAAAAGAATGCTGTTATTAACGGTTCTAACGTTAAGATTAAAGATTATGTCACACAATCTAAATGGTCATCACGTATTACACCATTAACACAAGAAGAAATTCGTTATATTGGTGAACATGGTGCATTTGACTTGAAGAAATTCTTGCCAAAGAAACCATCTGTAGAACAAGAAGAAATTATGCTTCAAATGTATAATGCTTCTTATGATGGTTTGCCATATGATATTAAGAATTGGGCTTCAACATTCCGTCCTGACAATATTCGTTTAGACCAAGATGGTAATGTTAAATTGAAGGAAGGCGAAGCAACATCTAATTTGGGAACTGAAATTCCTCAACAAGTAAATGTTACTTATGCAACAAATCCTCCTCAATATGGTACAATGCCATATCAAGCACAGCCAGTAAGTCCAGCGGCTGCAGGAGAAGAAGCATATATCCAAGAACATTATGTTCAACCAATGCAAGCGCAAGTAGTTCAAGCAAGTTCTACTCAACCAAATTGGAATGGATACAATGCTCCAGAAAATCGCCAAATGTTAGTTGATAGTCCAGTGCAGGTTAACCAACCACGCACAGCCCCCCAGATGGCTAGTCAAGTAACAGAAAAGATTGAATCAAATAATACTCAAGATACTATTGCTTCAATCATGGCAAAATTGAATATGAATCATTAATGATTAACCGTGAGGGCGGGTTCGCTCGCCCTCATTTTTTACGGAAAATAAAAAATGACATCTAATTTATTATTTAATTATGGAAGAAAAGGTTGCGGGAAAACAACCTCAATGTTATTACTTGAACAATATTATAGAAAATGTGGATATAATCCATTGATTTTAAAACATATTTCTGATAGACAAGAAGAAGATTCAAATGGATTTGGACATTTTTATTCAGAAATTGTTCCAAATAAACACCAAGCATTATTTGTTGAAAATATTAGCGAAAAGCATTTAAACAATATTGAATTTGATATGCTATTGGTTGATGATGTTCATAAATTCACACCAGAAGATATGAGGGAATTGGTTAAAATATCACAAAATAGAAAAATTCAGGTGGCATGCTTTGGATTAGAAAAAGATGATAATGGAAACCCATATCCTGCATCGCAAGAATTAATGAAATTAACAAATGATGTATATGCATCCAGACATTTATCGGCCCCTAGAGATATGTAAGTATATTTTTGACAATATTATAGTAATATAGTACAATACATTCAAAGGAGAACAAATATATGAAACCAATTGATTTAAGTAAATTTTCAAAATCATTAACAAAATCCATGCCAAATATTTCTATTGGGTTTAAAGACCCTTCAACATGGATTCATACTGGCAACTATGCATTAAATTATCGTGTAAGCGGTGATTTTCACAAAGGTTTTCCTTTGGAAGCAAAGATGACATTGTTGGCAGGTGAATCTGGCTCAGGTAAATCATTTGTTGCATCAGGAAATATTGCTAAATGGTGTCAAGATAATGGTGTTTTACCAATTATTATTGATACAGAAAACGCATTGGATGAATCTTGGATGAGAAATTTTGGTGTTGACCCAAATGGTAACATTATGAAAATTTCAGCAAACCTTATTGACGATATTGCCAAGATTATGTCTGATTTTATTAAAGAATATAAAGATACATATGCAGATGTTGCATATGAAGATAGACCAAAGGTTTTGTTCATCATTGACTCTTTGGGTATGGCTACAACGAATGTTGAAGTAGAACAAGTTGAAGCTGGTAATATCAAAGGTGATATGGGTAGAAAGCAAAAGCAATTGTATTCGTTGTGTAGAACATTTATGGCAAGTTGCGCAACAGAGCCAATTGGATTATTAGCAACAGCTCACGTGTATGCATCTCAAGATATGTTTAATCCAGATGCAAAGATTTCTGGTGGTTCATCATTGGAGTTTACACCATCTATTGTCATCGCTATGAATAAACGTAAATTAAAAGAAGATGAAGATGGTAATAAGACACAAGATGTAAAAGGTATTAAGGTCGATGCAACAGTTCGTAAGACACGTTATACACAACCATTCCAAAAGATTACATTTAATATTCCTTGGGATACTGGTATGGATGCTTACTCAGGTTTGTTTGAATTATTCAGTGAATCTTTAACATATAATGGCAAACCGATATTAGTAAAAGAAGGAAATCAATATGCATATTATTCATTAAAAGATGGCAAGCAAGTATTTAAGAAGTTCCGCAAGAATATTGAAAACAGTGATTATGACATTTTAATGAAGGATTATATGGAAGTTGCTCAAACTGAAAAATCAGTTGACCAAATTCTTAAAACAGCAGAATCATCAGCTGACGAATAAATAGAACTGAAATTTTTACAGAGGAGTTAAAACCGTGGAAGCAGAATCAGTTTATTCGTTGATGAAATTGATGTTAGAATACATTAAACCAAGCGAGAAAGAAGAAGCGTTGTCAGTTGCGTTAGATATGTTGGTAGATGAAGATGTAGATTTAAAGATGATTCAAGAATGTGCGGAAGATGAAGAAGAAATGTGGATGGTTAAATGTATTAAAAAATATATTAGGGAAAACTTTGGAGAAGAGGAAGAAGAAGAATGGTAATGTGGATTCCAGTAATAGCCGTAGCAGGTATATCAGCATTATGTGCAGCAGTTAAATATGGGGTATTTTATTAATGAGTAACGAATATTTTCAAGCAGTTAAGCAAAATGACAATGCTTTACCACAAGCGCTAGATTACTTCAATAAAGAATATGAAGAAGCTAGGAATGAGGTTAAGATTGCTGGCAGTTTAACAGAATGTGTTTCTAAAATATCTTCAAGATATGAATATAGAGTTGCTCAATTACAAGAATTAGAAGCAATTTTGAAACACTTTGAAATTAAATTATCTCAGAAGAAATCTGCACTATATCAAAAATACTTAGAAAATTATAGTAGGGCCTTATCAAGTTCTGACATAAAGATTTATATTGAAGGACAACCAGAAATTGTTGCAACTCAACAGGTTATCAATGAAATTGCATTAGTGAGAAATAAATTTCTTGGAATTACCAAGGGATTTGAAACTGCAAATTATCAATTAAGTAACCTTTCTAAACTGTACGCAGCAGGTGTTGATGGCGTTCAAGTATAAATAATGTTATGGGTGCTAATAGAACAGATTTAAGAAAAATTGAAGAAATTATGAGAGGTAAGAGAGTTGCCATAGTTGGTAACTCTCTATCATCATTATCAACCAATTATGGTGCTGAAATTGACAAATATGATGTAGTCATCCGTTTTAATAGAGGTTTCATAACAAAACCAGAAGCGCAAGGCACAAAAACATCTATTTTAATTCTTGCTTGTGAATTATCTCAAAGAGAAATTGATAGTTATCACGCTAAATTTGTTATCAATAGATTACCATTATATAAAAACCCAGTTAGATATACTTTTACAAATGCTTTTATTAAAGATATTTCTCGTGGATTAGATGCGAGGTGTTCATCTGGAATGATGGCTATTGAATGGTGCCTTCGTTGCAGACCAAGAAGCATTGATTTATATGGATTTGATTGGTATAGCACACCAACTTTTTATAATCCAAAAGATTATGTAACTCAACATAATTTTGATAAAGAATTAGAAAGAGTATTAAAATATGAAAATAAGAGAAAATTAAAAATTCATTCATGTTATTCCAGAAAAGATTATAAAGATAAAATAATCACTAATAATAGAATAGAAACATGTGATGATAAAATGGAAATTGTGTATGTTTTTGATAAAAATTATCTTCCATATTTTGAAATGTCTGTAAAGACAGTATTAAAATATAATCCAAATGCACATATCACAGTAGTTTCACCAGAAAAATTAAATATTGATAGTAAATTTGATAATGTAGTAATTCCTATTATAAAAAATAATGAAATATTAAAACATAGAAGCAGTAAAGATAGAATTACAGATGCAACTTTCTTAAAATTACATTTGCCTAAACTTCCTTATGATAAGATTTTGTATATAGATGCCGATGTATTATGTATGAAACCATTAAATGAATTGTGGAATAAGGATTGTAAATATATCTGTTTAACAGAATCTCATACATTTGGAGAAAAACAAGCAAGAGAATACAATCATCAAAAGTATGGACTTTCTGGCGTTATGTTAATGAATTTAAAAGCACTAAGAGAAGATAATTTTGAAAGTAAAGCATTTGTACCATTTGATTCATCATTTTTATCATTATGGTGTCATGAAGAAAGTATAATAAATTATTATTTTTATAAGAAATTAGAATTTGTAGATAAAAAATATAACTATTGTTATAGAAGAGAATATAGAGAACCATTAAAAACTGAAGATATTGTTTTACTCCATTTCCCAAGTAGAGAAAAAGCAAATATGCAATTGGTTTATAAAACTATAATAAAATGATTGATGTAGTTTATATTGTTGGAACAGGCAGTAAATGGCAAAACAATGAATTGCGATATTCATTGCGGAGCATTGAAATGTATGGAAAAAATCTTGGAAATGTTTATATTTCTGGTAATAAACCATATTTTATTAATAATAAAATGAAATGGGTTGAATCATATGATATAGGGTTTCCATCAGTAAATCATTGGCATAAAGTAAGAAAATTCTTTATGGGTACAAATGTTAATAAAGTTCTTTATATGATGGATGATGTATTCTTTACAAAAGAAATAGATTTAGAAAATTATCCTTATTATCAACGTGGAGATTTAAAAGAAATTCCTGTTGATGGGGATAATTATCACGATTGTTTAAATAATACTAGAATAGTTTTAGAAAAAATGAATAAACCAACTACTAATTTTGAAGTGCATTGCCCAATAATATATGAAAGAGACAAATTCTTAAATTTAACTGATAAATTTAATTCTCTAAGAAAAGAATATAAACATTTTGTTGGCGTTAGAAGTTTATATGCTAATTATTATAATATAGAAGGACAATTTACAAAAGATGTTAAGATTCGTGGTCGCCACATGAATAATCTTGAAGAAAAAATGAATAAAATTGATTGTTTTTCTATTGGAGATGAAACAATAGAATTGGGCATGGATAAAATATTACAAGAAAAATATCCTAATAAATCAAAATGGGAAAAATAAAACCCTCTGAAAATCAGAGGGTTTTTAATTTGATTAAGAAATCATTATAATGATGATGATTCATCACCTTCTGATAACCCTTCAATTGAAATTGAAGAATCTTCTGGTAATTTAATACCTGTGACAACACCATCTTCATCTAAGACAACTTCTGGAGCAATGAAATAGACAGAACCATCTGTGCAAACTGCTTGATGTTTTGTCAATTTGAACAATGATTTTGTTTCACCTTTTTCAATATCTTCAACTGCAACATAACCTGTTCCAGCTTCTTTTGCTTCCAAAACTTCTTCTCTATCAGCCAAACGGATAACAACACCGTTTGAGTTTTTATATTTGTTATAGCCAACTTGTTTTTCCAATTTTGATGATACTAATTCACCATCTTTTTCTTCAAAACAATGAACTGTAATATCTTTTGTCCATTCGGCTCTTAAAGGTCTTCCCATAGTTTTCTCCTTGAATAATTTATCTATAGCGGATAACAGTATAAATTATTATCCTAAATTTATTTATTGACAACAAAAAACTTTTTTATTATAATTGCATCGTTAAAGTATTATCTCTAACAGAAACAAATTGAAAAACAGTTGAAAACAGAAACAGGAGAGATATTATGAAAAATATCAAAACAATAGGAATATATGCTTACATATCTCCAAAATTAGAAATAATTGGGGGATTGGAAGCACAAATATATCACTTATCTAAAGAACTCTCCAAAAGAGGGTTTAATGTGATTATTCATTCTTTGAATTATGATAATGAGGACTACTTTCGTAGTGGTGTTGATAATGATAATATTGGTATTGTATCTATAAAAGAGGGTATCAACAACCTGGATAAAAATTATGAAGTGTCTAAATATCATAGTGAAGATATTATCTTTGCTTTTGGTATTAGAGATGGAAAGATTTATAAGGCAGCATCCTATACTGCCGAAAAGTTGGGTATCCCATTAGTTTCTTTTGTATATTTTACAAAAGAGGAAAGCGACTGGAGAAGCAAGTTCAAGACAATTGACAATATCCCAGATTGTGATAGTGGTGAAGAATACCAAAAAGAATATATGGATAATTTTAGAAAGATTTGTGATGAAATCATAAATGAATCTAATTTGGTAATTGTTCCAACTGAATATGTAAGAGGTCAGTTAGTATCTTGTACTGATTACAAAAACTATGATAAGATTAAAGTTTGTTATCATGGGATTTATGAGTCAGAACACATGCAGCAAAACTTCAATAAGTGGATGATGGGAGAACCAAGTTATGTTCATGCTTCAAGATTAAAACATCCACAATCCATAGATAAGGGGATTTACTGGACAGACCATTTTGCTGATACAATTGGTGGTAAAGTTCATGTATGCGGCAATGGTAATTACAAGTTTAGGTCAGAAAATGTTATTCAGCACGGATTATTACAGCAAGATGATTTGTTTGATTTATTGTCCAGATGTAATTATTCACTTATTCCATCTCAAATGGAAGCAGGTTGCACTATTGCATTAGAAAGCGTTATGTGCAATGCTTTGCCTGTTGCCTTAAATATGGCAGGTCTTGCTGAAGTTATGAAAATGGTAGGTTTGGATGATTATCTTGTTGAACCAGAGAAATATTATTTAGGTGAGAAGTTATTTGTATATCAACCAAAAGATGTATCTAATGTGTTGCATACAAGTTCAAGTAAGATTTTGAGTGATTTAGAAAATGCGCAAAAGATTATTAGAAACAAATACACCGTAAATAAAACAACAGATAAACTATTAAAAATACTGGAAGGAGAGTTGCTATTATGACTAATATTATACAATTCTTAAAAAATAACAATTTAATGGCTGACCCAGTAGAAACAAAAGTGCTTCAGCCAAGTTCTTATAACCAAAATGAAGTCCATTTTATTAAAGATAAAAATAAACATTATATTTTTAAGATTTATAGAGATGGACACGATAGTGAATACCATAATGAAATGGATAATTTGTCATTGTTCGCAAGAGCATTACCGATAAAATATACACCAAATATTCTATTCACAGGAACAATCAACATAGATGGTGTTGATAAAAACTATATTATCATTGAAGATTTGAATGGTGATACATTAGATACATTTTTGGACAGATTAAATGAAAAAGATTTACAAAATGTCGCAGATGACATTATGAAAATCTTTGAAATGGAAGAAAATCTCTTTGTAATACCATATAAATCAGATGATGAAGAAACCCTGATTGAAAAATCTATGAAGAAAGCATTGAACAAATTGACTATTGATTGGATTAGAAAGTTAGATTTTTCAACAGATATGATTAACAAGGCACTAGAATTATCTAAAACTGGTAATGAACCATATCATATGCACCTTATCACACAAGATTTAAGGGCAAGGCATTTGGTATATAATAAGAATAAGTTTGTAGGAATCATTGACCTTGAATATGTTAAATTAAATGATTTAGCATTAGAGATTGGACATTTCTTACACGATTTATTATTATTAAATAGTGCTAATAGTAAAAGATTATTCTGTATTTTAAGAGATAAATTGGTAGAAAGATATGATGAGCAAGTTATGAACAGAATATATCTTTATATGATTAAACAGGGTCTTACAAATGTTGCTTCAAGAATGAACAGAAACATTAGTATGGATATTGTTTTACCAGAAATTACCAGAATTAAACATTATATTATAGCAAAGAACATTAATGATATATTATAAGGAGGTCAAAATGGCAGAAGAAAAAGTAGTTAAAACACATTTGGGAGTATATGCTTTCATTTATAATGGAGAAAGGGATTCAATTTTATTGATTAAAAAGGCAAGAGGTCCATATACAGGTTTATATGATTTGCCAGGCGGAACAATTGAGCCAGAAGAATTAATTCAAGAAACATTGGCTCGTGAAATTAAAGAAGAAACAAATTGCGACATGGTTCATTGCGCTCAGGTTTGCACAGTTGATACTAGATTTGATTGGAATAGAGAAGCAGAAGGAAAACCAAATGCATTATTCAAACATATTGGTATTCTTTACTTAGCTGGTGTACTTGGAGAGCCATCAACAAAAGGAGATGGTTTGGATTCCAATGGTGCAGAATGGATTAAATTAAAAGATATTGAAAATGAAACAGTTAAAGTATCTCCATTTACAAAGATTGGATTACAATTTATGAGTGAGATGGACGAATGAAAAAGAAAACTTTAATACTTTTTACTGGGCCTTCAACTGCTGGCAAGACAACTTTTGTCCAATTATTGATGAATATAGACAAAGATTTATTTCCAATGGTTCAAAGTTCCAGTAGAAGTCCAAGACCTGATGATGACGCTCGTTTCATTAGGTTATACAACCCAGAAGATTATGAAAAACAAGATTTTTGGATTAGGTCTAAACAGTATGGTATTATAAATAATGACATGAAGACATTTTTAACAACCAATCAACCATTAGCAATTGGTGTTGTTGGTGTTAGAGAATTAATGGTTGCAAAAGATATGATGCAAAATGATGTTGATGTTAAAGTTGCTTTAGTCAGGATGTCATCTAATCCAAAATTGGAAGAACCTTTTGTTGAAGCTAATATTCGCTATTATTTTACTCACCCTGAAACAAGAATAGAACAAAATGCTAGACATATAAGAGATTTCTTTGCTAATGAAGAATTCATTAAAAAATATGTTGATGTTATTTTACCAAGAGATATTCCTTTAATTGAGAGAGTAAAATTATTTGGTCAATTCTTTCATAATGATAAATGCAAAAACATTACTCCAAATATGATAAATGAATCATGTGATTTATTAAAGAGAGAAAGAATTTGACAATAAGGTAGAGGTGTGATATATTAGTAAAGTAAGGAGAAATATATGAATAAAGAAATATACGATAAATTAGTAAAACTTATATCCGAAGAATTAACTGTTGATGGTAAAAAAATTCAACCAAAGTCTGACTTTGTTAATGATTTGGGTTGTGATAGTTTAGATACAGTTGAGTTAGTTATGAAAGTTGAAGAAACTTTTGGTATTAGCATTACAGATATGGATGCTGAAAAGACCCATACTGTTGAAGATTTGGTAAATTTAATTGCGGAGAAAAGTGAATGACACAAGTAGTTGGAAAATTTGAAAAAATTAGTGTAGACCAATGGCATAAAGATTATGGTGATGATTCTGCAAATGAAGGAGATAAAACATTTGAAGGCATTCCAATGCCTAAAAGAAGTTCTGTAGGAAGTGCTGGTTATGATATTCATACCCCAGTTAGTTTTACCTTGAAACCAGGAGAAGATATTAATGTTCCAACTGGATTAAAATGCAGAATGAGCGATGGGTGGTTTTTAATGGCAGTTCCTCGTTCAGGTCTTGGGTTTAAGTTCTATACAAGATTAGCCAATACTGTTGGTATTATTGATTCTTCATACTACAACAATGAATCCAATGAAGGTCATATGTGGGTAAAACTTCGTAATGAAGGAAGTAAAGATGTTGTTGTTGAAAAGTATGACCGTATTTGCCAAATGATTTTTGTTCCATTTGGTATTACTGAAGATGATAATGTCACAGCAGAAAGAACAGGTGGTTTTGGGAGTTCAGGTAAATAGCTTTAAAAAGGAGTAAAATATGGCAAGTGTAATTGAAGGAACATGCGTTAAGTGTGGCGCTTGTGCAGAAGTTTGCCCAGTTCAAGCAATTGTTGATGGTGAAACACAAATGGTTGTTAATCCAGAAGTTTGCATTGACTGTGGTGTCTGTATTGGTGAATGCCCACAAGGCGCTATTAAAAACGATAGCGAAGCAGACCAAAAATGGATTGACTTTAATAAACAAAAAGCTGGGGTGTAATATGGAGAAGCAAGAAGAGAAAATCTGGCATAGCCCTGAAGAGCAACCAGAATTCTATCCAGAGGAAGTTAAAGGTGTTGGCAAATCTGCTATTCTTATAGATGAGCACTCAAAATATTATGAACCAACCCAAGAGTCAAAAGATAAGTTACAGAAAAATCTAAAAAGATTTGATAGATGGGCTTATTTAAGAAATCTCGTAAGAGGTAGATAATTAAAAAGACCGTTAATAAGGACGGTCTTTTTCATATAACTAATTAGTTAATACCATAATAAATAATCATATATAAGATTTTTTAAAGGTATAAACATGACACGTAATACAAAAGAAGTTTCATTAATACAACATCGTTCTGGTAACTTAGCTGAAATGCCTAGAGCATTACACCAAGCTGAACTTGGCTTGGCTAAAGATGCTAATAGATTGTTTATTGGTAATGAAGCCAATACAATTTTGGCAAATAGAGAGAAATTCCCATATCAAAACTTGGAAATCTTGACAGAATATTCTGATTTAAGAGACCATTTTAGATATACATATGAAAATAATATCCAGCATGTTAAAGATTCCAGCGTAGATAGGGGTGAATTAAAAGAATTCATGCCTATTGTTGTTACATGTAAGACCGCAATTCCTTCTTCTGGTATTTCATTGGGTGGCGAACTCAGAATCAATTCTCAATTAGTAGAAATTGCTACAGGTGATACAGCAGAAATAATTGTTAAAAAAATCAACATTGTATCTAAAGATACACTAGCATATGCAACTGTCATTCCTACAGCAGTAGGCGGTTCAATGTCTACAACAGATTTCATACTTACAATTGTATGTATGCACAATGAATTAGTCGTTGATGATGCAGATAGTTCTGGTATTTTAACTAGATTGGGTTTCCCAACAGATTTGACATATGATGTATCTATGCCAGAAAGAAAGGTAACAGAAAAATTAGATGATACTTTAAATATTTCTGACTTTAAGATTGCTGGTGATGGTATTGAAAATAGTTCACAAAAAATTTACAATGCTTTAACAGAAGTATATAGAAACTATGCTGATTCTCAATTTTATAGAGATGTAATGTTCCCAGCTGGAACATATGTATATTCACCAGCAGAAGTTACAGCATCAGATACTATTAAAACATATGCACCTTTCCCAATGATTTCAAATTTACATGTTCATGGTGAAGGTATTGATAGAACAATCATTAGTGGAACAAGAGATTTTTCAGCAATATTATTAAATGGTGTTGATGATAACTTGAACCCAGAATCAAGTGCAAGTTATGGTAAAGGTTATAGAAACGAAGATAATAATGGAGTTACAGAAATAGTTGAATACCCAACATATCCAGAAAATATCTTAATTGAAGATATGACCTTTGAATCTGCATTTACTTCAAGTGGCTCAGCTGATGCTGTACCTTTGTGCAGAATTAGTGGTATTAACAATATCACATTTAATAGAGTTAAATTTAAGGGTTCAGGAATTAGATTAGTCCACATTGTTGGTACTGCATCTAAGTATGCATCAAACATTACATTTAATGAATGTATTTTTGAAAACGGTTTAGAAGGTATTATTGTTGAAAAATTTGCAGAAAATATTACAATTACAAACTGTTTGTTTAATAATATTTCATCCTCAGCCGTTAAATTAGGTATTGATGAATCAGTAAGTTTGGCTTCAGTTATTAGAGCCGTTAATATGAATGGAAATATTTTAAAGAATACTCCATCAACAACAGGTTCTAACACATATGGCATTGAAATCCATAGAAATGCAACATATTGCTCAATTCATCAAACACAATTTGAAGATAGATTATTTAATAACTGGAAGTTAAATGCATTCCCACAACCATTTTATAATTCCACAGAAAATGCTACAGCTTATAACTTTATTGATACCTTAGACCCAAGAGAAGATGAATTAAAAGTTTTAAGATTCAAATTTGCTCAACCAACATGGGAATATATTGATTATTTAATTAATCAACAAGGTAATAAAGTATTAGTTGTCGATGGCCAAGATTCAGATGTTGCAACACCAAATGGTTTAAATATCAAAGAATCTGCTAATGGTTTAGATATTAGAGCAGTTGGTACAGATGCTGGTGATGTTACATTATCAGTTGAAAATGATAGTGATATTACTATTGGCGCAGGTTTAGACACAACATCTCCTGTAACTGGTAATATCCAAATCCAAAAGACAATTCAATTAAATGATAACATTATTTCTAATGAAACAGCTGGCGGTGATGTCGTTATTAAAACTGCTACAGATAAGGTTATTAAAGTTGATGAAACTGGCGACACACCATATGAAACATTAATTAGTGATGAAGGTGATGCATTAACAAATGTAAATTATGTTAAGAGACAAATTATTGATACTTATGAACATATTGTTACATATAAAGATTTAGATGATATGGAAGATGGAATGTTACCATTGATTACATTTGACCCAATTATCTATGGTGAAAATGTTCATTTGAAGAGAATTACTATTACAACAAGAGTTCCTTTCTATAAATCATTTGAAGATATTAGCAAAGCTGTTGACTATAAAGAAAACTATTGCTACTATGCAGGTGATGTTGTTAAGACAACAACAAGTGGTAATGATACATACGCAGTAGTTATTAATAGTCACGTTGCTTCTTCAGCAAGTTTAGTATCAAATGCTAATGTACAAATTATTCCAAATCAACCAACATATAAATCTGTTAAATATGTAAATATTTTTGATGGCGCTAATAATTATAACTTAACAAGAAATTATCATGAAATATATAATGATTTAACGCTTAATGATTATGATTATGTTAATATTCAAAGAAATAATAGATTTGGATATGTAAGTTGCCCAGAATTTGTTGATAATACAACATTAAGCGGTGATGATGCATTCATTTTTGATTATTGTGGCAGAAATTATGTAATCAATCCAGATGGAACATCACAATTATATAAGATTTCTGACTTACATGACCCAGAAAAAGTATCAAGAAAACACGATGAAGGTTATATCTATACATTTGAAATGGATAGAGATATTATGACAGATGTTATTTCATCTAATAATCCTGCCACATTAAATTATAGTGGTAACTCATTAAAATTGGCATTCTATAATGAAGACAAGACACAAATTACTTCATTTGA
>Ga0310786_10001751_pt1 | contig 34690 bp, 38 predicted proteins | sample AusTroGonzalo_MG_FD_203881 | JGI IMG/M metagenome (GOLD analysis project Ga0310786, IMG submission 203881) | Bovine rumen microbial communities from tropical cattle in Woodstock, Queensland, Australia - Gonzalo_03 (v2) (version 2) | ecosystem: Host-associated > Mammals > Digestive system >... | reverse complement strand
TGCTTCATGAATTGTGCAAGATCTTTCAAATTTTTCCTTGTATGGAATTTCTCCCATATCTCTAAGTTCTTGAATTTTTTGTTTTCTTACGTCAATTTCATTTGACAAATTCTCTTCCATAATGCCTCCAAATAATAACTCTTAAAATATATCACATAAATATAAACAAGTCAAACAAAATATTGTCACTGCAATTTTACAGAATTATAAAAAATACTTGGCAAATGGGTCTTTATATGATAGAATTTATTCTGGAGACGAAAGATGATAAAAAAGACAGCTATTATTATTGCAGCATCAAGTGACATTGGAAAAGATGTTGCAAAAAGATTTGCAAAAGAAGGATATTCTTTGGCGCTTACCTACAACAAAACAAAAGTTGACTTTGAAGGTGTTTTAGGCATAAAAGACCAAAAATCTTATAAACTTGACCTGACAAAACCTGCAGAGATTGAAGCGTTTTTTGATAAAGTTTCTAAGGATTTTAAAACGCTTGACACACTTGTATTTTGCGCTGGTGTAGCACAAAAAAGAAATCTTATTATTGATGTTAAAGACGAAGAAATTGACAATTTGTTTGAGGTAAACATCAAATCAGCAATAAGATGCGTAAGACATTTTGCACTTCTTACGGCAAATAAACATTCAAACATCGTTCTTCTAGGTTCATTTGTCGATAAAAACGGATGTTCATGTGAAAGCGTATATACAGCAACAAAAGATGCAATGAATGGACTTTGTCGTTCACTTGCAACAGAGCTTGGAAACCTTGACATAAGAATCAATGTTGTTGCACCTGGATTTATTGACACCAGAATGAATAACAACCTTACAAAAGCAGAAAAAGATGACATTGCAGATATGACCCCACTATTGAGACTTGGCACAACAGAAGATGTTGCAAATGCAGTCTATTTCTTAAGTAGTGAACAGTCATCATTCATCACAGGACAAACATTATATGTTGACGGTGGTCTTGTGCTTGAATAATTGCATAACACACTATATATTGTGTAATACGCAACAATTGTTCTACTAAACTTATAAAAACATACAAAAGATATGATATACAAATGAGGTGTAAGATGACAAAAAATGCTGTATACGAACACAAACAGTGTTGCTGAGCTGGTCAAAGAAATTAGCTCAGTCACCCTTTCAAAAGCAAATCAGACAGTGACATTCTTTAGCACTTTTGACAATTCTGACCTATTCGACCCATTGTACATTTCGTTTGTATATAAAAACTATAAACCACTCAAATAAAAGGATAAAACATGTTCTTATCAATCCCAAGCAGCTTTAATATTGGAAGTTTGACAGTGCATTTTTATGGAATCATAAGTGCTTTGGCATACTTTCTTGGTATCTTAATTACCTGCTTGATTGCAAAGAAACGTGGTTTTAAAACTGATGACATAATCACGCTTGCTTGCTATGTTATTCCACTTGCAATCATTGGAGCGAGAATTTACTATGTGCTCTTTAGATTAGACCTATACTCAAACTTTTGGGATATTTTCAAAATTTGGGAAGGTGGACTTGCATTCTATGGTGGAATGATTGGTGGCGCATTTGGTGTTGGGCTTTATTGCCTTATACACAAGAAAAATTTCTTTGCACTTATCGACCTTATTGCCGTTTCAATGATTTTGGCACAAGGTGTTGGCAGATGGGGAAATTTCTTTAATCAAGAGGCTTATGGTTATGCAGTAAATGACGCAAAATGGCAGTGGTTTCCATTTGCAGTTTACATTGACAGTTTGGCAGAATGGCATCTTGCAACGTTCTTTTACGAAAGCATGTGGAATTTTGCAACATTTGCCGTGCTTATCTGCATGCTATATAAAGTAAATTTCAAAGCAAACGGAATGATTGCTGCATATTACCTTGTTTTGTATGGAACAGGAAGATTCTTTATTGAAGGATTAAGAACTGACAGCCTTTACCTTGGACCAATGCGTGTATCTCAAGTCCTGAGCGCTGTTTTTGTTGTTGCAGGACTAACTTACATCATTGTAAATTCAGTCAGAAACAAGCACAAATCTCCACTCACATATCAGATTCCAGAAAAGAAAGAAAAGAATAAAAAAGAAGAATAATGCAATAATTCTTTCATGAAAAGCACATTTCTAGGCATAAAAAAGAGCATACTATTGTCAGCAATTGCAATTGTTATGCTCTTTTCTTTTGTTACTCTTTGTACCCTCTCATTCACAACATTTCCAAAAGCTGACTTATGGTTTTTCTCTTTTATGTTATGCTTGGGTGTATACGAATTGTCAAAAGGATTTCTCTTTAAGATTGACAGTTCATTTTATTTTGGATTGCTGCTAGTACTTTTTGGTATAGTAGGATTTCTGGCAATATTTTTGCACATGGAAACGTACTTTCCATTACTATTTGGACTTTCCGCCACCATTGCATCACTTGCAACGTATTTGAAATTTAAACAAGATTTTCATCTGGTTTTGGCATTTTCGCTAATTTTCGTATGTCTTTATGGCTATCTTTTCATAAAAAAGTTAATAAGTTTAAACATTTTTATTGCATTTGTCACCTCATTTTTGTTATTATTGATATTGTCGGTGACAATAAATATAAAATGGAGAAGGTAGAATGTTTCAACAAGAGCAAAATGGATACAAAAAAAGTGAAGTTGACAGCTATATTCAGCAAGTAAAATCAAGTTATGAGGCAAAGCTTATTGCCGAAAAGTTGAAAGTTTTGGATGCTGAGAAAAAGCTTCTTGATGTCAAAAATGAAAGACAAGCTATTGAATCTAAAGAGCAAAATATCATGAATGCCCTGAATGTTATTGAAAAGCAAAAACGTTTTCAAGAGGAAGGGTCTCAGAAGATATATTCTCTTGTTGTAAGCAAACTTGAAGTTTTGATTAGTGAGCTTGAGTTGAAATACCCACAATACAAGAGGGAAAAAGACTATGCAAATATCATTGAAGAATTTAAGAAAGTTGTTGAGTCATTCAAATCTGCTCTTTCAAACTCATCTTCAATCACAAATCCAGTAAATTCTGAAAATGACAGCATGAGAGCACTTTTAAACAAGATGCAGGAATATAGAAAAGCGAAAAATACCCCAGCAAAAGAAGTGCATATTTCAACAACTCCAGTTGCAACACCTGCAGCATCAATCCCAAATGATGTAAGCGAAAGCGGTTTTGATTTTGAAGAAGCTTTAAATCCAACTGATGATCTTGAAGAAATCATGAAAGCATTTGACTTTTATAATGAATAATAAAAACAGCCAATCGGCTGTTTTTTTATGTTATTTTACTCTAAAAGAATGGTGTCATTATCAAACCTGTCACAACACCAATTGCAAATTGTAGGAGCAAAATTCCAAGATTCTCAAGGACATGTTTTCGGTTTCTTGTCCAAAGAATAACGACTCCAACCCCAGCACATGAGGTGAGTCCAGCAATGAGTGCTGGAAAGCCAATTGTACCATAAATTGCATAGAGTTCAACAAGCAAGACAGATGATGCACAGTTTGGAATAAGTCCAATTAAGCAAGCTATCAAAATTTGGACATAAATGTTGTTTGTAAACAAACTTACAAGAGCATCTGTTCCACAGGCACCGATTATTATGTTTAAAATGAATGTTGCGATAAAAATATAGAGAACAATTTCAAATGTATGCATAAAAGCATCAAGAAAGATGTTTTCTGCACAGTTTCCATGATTATGTCCACACCCTACCTCACATTCTTCAGTGTGAATATGTCCACATTCATGTTTATGATCATGTGTGTGGTCATGCGGTGATAAAGGCTCTTCTTTTGCACCCTGTACATTGTTCTTTTTTCTTCTATACAGGACAACAACAGCCTCAATTGCATACCCCCAGACAATAGCAAACACAACTTTAATTCCAATGAGCAATAGCATATCAAGCAAAAGTTTTGTGTTTGTCACATCAGCAAGCATCATTGGGATGGCTTCATCAGATGTTGCAATAAACACTGCAAGAAGTGCACCGAGAGAAACATGTCTTTCGCTATATAAATCAGCCATCACTGAAGAAAAACCACACTGTGGAATACACCCCAAGAATGATGCATAAAGCACACTTGTCTTTTTGTTTTTTGAAAGAAACTTGCTAAACTTGTGACTGTGATCATGAGAAAGCCATGACACAAGAAGATATGCAAGAAAAAGGACTGGCACAACTTTCAGGCAGTCCAAAACAGCATCTATCAAACTATCAACAAAAATTTCAGCCATAATTACCCTATGCGGGCATTATACCATAAACAAAACTTAAAAAACAAGAATTTTACACAAATAGTTTGACTATAAACATCAAAGATGTTAAACTAAAGTTGACTTGTCAACAAGGGAGAAGAAAAATGGTTGATTTTGACATAAGAAATTTAGGATACATAAAAAAGTTTTATGAGCAACGCCTTTCAAAAATTTTAAAAGATGATTTAAATGTTGGCTTTGCTGTTTTTGCTGAGATTTTATATACAAAGGTTGTAAAAACGCAGCAAGAACTCAGTGACTATGCCCTTTGCAACAAGGCCCACACAAGCAGAACTCTTTTGAAGATGCAATTGAAAGGTCTTGTGAAAACAATAAACTTCAACAAAGACTCTCAGATTAGCCTTACAAAGAAAGGGGAAGAATTTGCTGAAGTATGTATACAGACTCGTGAAGAGTTGCAACAAAAACTTGTTGAAAACATAAACAAAAAGGATTTGGAGACATTCTCAAGAGTGTTGACTCAAATTCTTGCAAATTCAGAAGTTGTTGCTTCTGAAATAAAGGAGTAAGTTATGGCGAAAAAGGCACTAAGACTTATTGGCGTAAACAAAAAATACAAAGTGACAAGCAAAGAAGATTTTCAAGCGCTCTATGACATAAATGTTGAGTTTGAAAAAGGTGAGCTTGTCTCTATTGTTGGAGAAAGCGGAAGCGGAAAATCCACCCTCATGAATTTGATTGGTGGACTTGACTCTGATTTCACTGGCAGAATCATTGCGGATGGCGAAGATCTTGGAAAACTCAAAGACAAAGATCTTGACAAATACCGCAAAAACAAGGTCGGTTTTGTCTTTCAGTCTTTCAATCTTATCTCCCACCTTTCCATTTTGGATAATGTGACGCTGGCACTCACTTTGTCAAATATGCCTGAAAAAGAAAAGATTGCCAAGGCAACAGAGATGCTCAAGCGTGTTGGACTTGAAACACAGCTCAAGAAAAACCCAACCCAACTTTCTGGCGGACAAAAGCAGAGAGTTGCCATTGCAAGAGCTCTTATCAATGACCCAGAAATTATCATTGCAGATGAGCCAACAGGTGCACTTGACAGTCAAACATCCATGCAGATTTTGGAGATTTTAAAAGAAATAGCCGACAGCGGAAAGCTTGTCATCATGGTGACGCACTCAGAGAAAGTCGCATCTATTTCGTCAAGAGTTGTTGAGATTTCGGATGGCAGACTTATTGGTGACCATAAAAATGAAAAATACAAGAGAAGTGAAGCTCTTTTGCCAAAAGAAGAAAATCCTGTAGAAGTTGACAACGGGGATAAAAACCGTAAAGACAAACAAAACTTGTCATTTAAGTCAGCAATCAGACTATCCCTTCACAATATGTGGGCAAACAGAGTCAAAAACTTTTTGATGGCATTTGGTGTAGCAATTGGTATTGGAAGTTTGATTTTGATGATGTGCTTTGGTGCAGGAATTGATGACTTTATTGACAACACCATGAAATCATACTCTAACCCAGAAATTGTTACGGTTTCAAAAGGTACTGGAATAGGAAGCATGATGGCCTACAACCCATTTAAATCCGAAGAGAATGAAATTGAAAATCTTTCCACTGAAATAAACACATATCTTGAAAGCAAAGGCAACTCATTTAGAGTAAATGGTGAAAACAGATCTGTTGGTATTCAAATGATGACAATGCTAAGCGAAGCAAGGGTTTTCTATGACCCAGATCACAATCTGACAGACTATTTTGATGAAAACAAACTTATTGAAGACAAGCAAAAAGCAAAAAACAAAAATCAAGAATTTAACTATGACACAGTTTATTATCTCTACACAATCCCACCATATTACACTGAATCAAATGTTTCTGAAGGAAAAATATCAACATCAGAAGGTGGAATCATGCTCACTAAAACTGCATATAAACTTTTCGCAGACAAAAATCCAATCGGAAAACATGTTGACCTTGCATTTAAATACGCTGGCACTGGAATTCAATTTTTAAACCAAGAGATAACAGGCATTATGGATACATCAATCATGGCCAACTATATGGTTGTTTATGTTGATTATGATTATTTCCAATCAATGTTTGTATCAAACGAAAACACCGATCACAACCCTCTTGCTCCAAATGTTTTGTATATCAAAACAGACAGCAAACAAACTTCTGACCTTATCAATGAATATCTCACACAAACTGGCAAATATCGCGGTTCAATCGAAGATCAACTTGCAGGAATGTTTTCAAGCATGTCAAGCACAATTGGCACATCGCTAACAGTTATCTCCTGCATTTCACTTCTTGTGTCCGCAATGATGATTTTGGTAGTACTTTACATGAGTGTGACTGAAAGGACAAAGGAAATTGGCGTAATGAAGTCAATTGGTGCAAGGAGAAAAGATATAAAACGCATCTTCACTTCAGAAAGCTTCCTTGTTGGAGTTTTGAGCGGACTTATGGGCATTTTGTTTAACCTACTATTGACCATGGTTATCACAATTATTCTTAAGAGCGTAATTGGGCTTGCTCCTATATCGTATAGATGGTGGTATTTTGCAATAGCTATGGGCGTAGCAATTTTCATCAGCATGCTTTCAGGATTATATCCAGCAAGCAGAGCAGCAAAGCTTGACCCAGTTGAAAGTTTGAGAAGGGAATAAAATGATAAATATCAAAAAATTTATAAAAGACAACAGCGATTTTCGTTATGCAGAATTCAACAGACAATTTATCAAATCACACTATGAAATTTGTGGTGTAAGAGTACCTCTTTTGCGTAAATTTGCAAAGGAAATCGAACCAGAATATATTGAGCTTGAAGATAAATCTTTGACACATGAAGAAATCCTTTTATATGGCTTTTCTGCAGGACTTATCAAAAGTGAAGATGAGCAGCTTGAATACCTGCAAAACATCTTGCCATATATTGACAATTGGGCAACTTGTGATGAGATTGTGCCCTCTCTCAAGCAGTTTAAAACAGAAAAGTCCTATCAGTTTTTGACAGAACTTTTAAAAAGCGACAAAGAGTATTATGTAAGAGCCGGCTTGGTTGGACTTATGAGATTCTTTTTGAAGACTGACAAATGCGAAGAAATTTTGCAAAATATAAGGAAAATACAAAATGACGCATTTTACATCAAAATGGCTACTGCTTGGCTCTATGCAGAGCTATGCACATTCAACTTTGAACTTGGAAAAAGAGAAATCGCCCTATCACAAGACAAATTTATCCACAATAGAGCAATTCAAAAAGCATGCGAAAGCTATAGAGTTGACAAACCTCACAAAGAAGAGCTTACGAAAATGAAGATATAAAAAAACGACCAATTCAGTCGTCTTTTTTTAGTTATTATCTGCTTTAACTTTTGCAGCTTTGCCTGTGAGATCTCTAATGTAATAGAGTTTTGCTCTTCTTGGTTTACCTTTTCTCACTACTTCGATTGTAGCGATTTTTGGTGAATGAAGTGGGAATGTTTTTTCAACGCCAACACCATAAGAAAGTTTTCTTACCGTGAAGGTTTCTCTGATTCCACCATTCTTTCTGGCAATAACTACACCTTCAAAAGCTTGCAATCTTTCCTTGTCGCCTTCAGCAATTTTAACAACAACTTTAACCGTGTCACCGATTGCGAAAACAGGAAGATTTTCTTTCATGCCTTCTCTTTCGAGTTGATCAATTATGTTTGCCATTTGACTTATCTCCTTTTTTCAGATTTTCGACATAGTGCTCATAAAGTCTTACTTTTCGCTCCATCGGAACACTCGAAGTCATTGACATTATAGCACAACGCTTTTCCAAAAAACAAGTGTTTTTAAAAATATTTTTTAAAATAATAAAAAAACGCTAAAAAGCGTTCTCAACATGGTTTATTTCGTTTCCCAAAATTTCAACAACATCAAATCTCACATCAGACAATGTTTTGTTTTTGAGCATCAAGTAAATCTCTGCAACCTTTCTGATTTTTGCTTGTTTTCTTTTATCAACTGCTTCAATTGGTCTTCCATATTGCAGTGTCTGTCGGCGTTTTACTTCCACAAACACAATCACACCTTTCTTTTCGGCAATAATATCAATTTCACCTATATGATTTGAAAAGTTTGTTTCCAAAATTTTGTATTTTTTGTTTTTCAAAAAATTGACAGCCAGGATTTCTCCGCCTATTCCCTCAATTTTGTTTTTTACATTTTTATATTGCTTGTCGTATTTGTACATAGCCTCTAGTCAAGCGTAATCTTGCCAATTCTCCCTTTTCTAAAATCATCGACAATCTGTCTTGCAGCTCTTTCGTCATCAACATCTCCACCAGGCAAGACATACTTTCTTGCAAGAGCAATGTCGTGATCTGTTTTTGCACCATTATATCGGCTTTCTAACTCTGCTGGGTACAATTTGTCAAGCAAGAGCAAAAGCTCCTGTGAAAGCTCATTGAAATCCAAAATTTCATCTCTCACGCTGCCAACATAAGCAAGTTTTTTTGCAACTTCTTGATCTGTGATGTTTGGATAAAGCGTCCCCGGTGTGTCGTAAACCTCAACGCAATCTCCAACAGGCAACCAAAGACCATGTTTTGTCACTCCAGCCTTGTTTCCTGTCACAGCTTTTGCCTTTTTAGACAAGTTGTTTACAAGTGTGCTTTTTCCGCAGTTTGGAATGCCAACAACCATAGTTCTGATTGTTGCCTTAACGCCTTTTGCTTTGTATTTTTCAATCTTTTTTGCAGCAAGTTTTTTGATTTTTGACAAAATTACATCAGTTTTGCCTGACAAAGTGCTGTTGAAAAGCACATAATCGGAGTTTTCTGCTTTAAATTTTGGCAAAAGTGCTCTCACGCGAGCCTCATCTGCCATGTCGATTTTGTTGAATACATACAAAACAGGTTTGTTTTCTGTTAAAGAGTTGAGCGATGGATTGATTGAAGACAACGGAATGCGTGCGTCAAGAAGATATAGCACAACATCAACTTTTTTGAGTTGTTCTGCAATATCTTTTAGTGCTTTGTTCATATGTCCTGGAAACCAATTTATTTTCATACTACCACCATATTTTGTTGCATACTTATTGCATATCACACATTATCTTGTGTATTATTCAACAAATCACTTCTTACTTCTTTTGTCCTTGTTAAGCTTTGTTCTCTTCTCCACTTGTCAACTTCTTGGTGATTGCCTGAAACCAAAACTTCAGGCACCTCAAGACCCATAAAGCTTTGTGGTCTGGTATATTGAGGATATTCCAAAAGCCCATTTGAAAAACTCTCATCTGTCAAACTTTCCTTTGTGATAACACCATCAACAAACCTTGCAAGACTATCAATAATCACCATCGTTGGCAATTCTCCGCCCGTAAGCACATAATCACCAATAGAAATTTGCTCTATGTCAAAAAGCTCAAAAAGACGATCATCTACGCCTTCATAATGTCCACAGACAAAGATAAGATGCTGATTGTTTGAAAGTTCTTCTGCTTTCTTTGCAGTAAAAACTTTGCCTGTTGGTGCAGGAAAGATGATTTTGGCATTTTTGTCATATACTGAGTTTATAGCATCAAAAAGAGGTTGAACAGACATAAGCATACCTGCCCCACCACCAAAAGGATAATCATCACACTTTTTGTGTTTATCCTTTGAAAAATCTCTGATATTTACAATGTTAAACTCCAAAATGCCATTTTCTTTTGCTCTGCCAATTATGCTTGCATCAAGTGCAGAAAAAGCTTCTGGAAAAAGTGTTAAAATATCAATTTTCATCCTTCTTGACTCACCTTTGCACCATCAAACTCTGCTCTCTTTGCATATATGGCGCCATTTTTCTTTCCAAAAATTGCCTTTTTGAATGGAATTTCAAACAAATGTCCATCTTCTTTGACAATCAAAATGTCATCAAAACCATAGTTTTCAACACCCATAATTTGACCGATAAACTCTTCGTTTTCGTCATAAAGTTGAGTCCCAACAAGATCATCAATCAAAAAATCATCAACAGCAATCTTGTCAAACTCTTCTCTTGTTATGTAAACAAATTTGTTTCTATACTTTTCTGCAGTGTTTCTGTCTGGAATTTCTTCAAACAAAACATAAGCATATCCAAGTCTATGCGTTGCTGACTTATGTTTTGATGGTCTTTTGTCGATAAAAAGCTCATGTTTGCCATTAAAAATCGCAGGAATATCAATAAGAGGCTGAATTTTAACCTCCCCTTTGATACCCTGCGGTTTTATGATTTTGCCTACGCAAACAAAATCCATATTAGTCCTCAAACTTTACAAAAACTTTTTTGTGTGTCTTTGCACCAATTGACTTCATGATTGTTCTGATGCTGTTTGCTGTTTTGCCAGCTTTTCCAATCACTTTGCCAATGTCATTTTCAGCAACTTTAACACGATAAGTGATGGATGTTTCATCTTCTTCTTTCTCAACACTTATCTCGTCTTCTTTCTCAACAAGTGCTTTAACAAGGAATTTCAATAATTCGTCCATAGTTTTTCTCCTTATTTGTTTTCTGTGTTGATAGCACCACTCTTTACCAAAAGTGTCTTTGCTGTTTCTGTTGGTGTTGCGCCATCTTTAAGCCATTTTTGAGCCTTAGCATTATCAATTTTGATTTCTGCTGGGTTTGTCAATGGATTGTATGTTCCAAGAAGGTCAATATATTTTCCATCTCTTGGGCTTCTTGAATCAGCAACTACAACACGATAAAAAGGTGTCTTTTTATCTCCCATTCTTGTAAGTCTAATTTTTACAGCCATTTTCGTTCTCCTTTTTTTATTTCGTTTGTTATATAATCAAGTCTCCTTGCTTATACCATTTTAAAAGAAACCTCTCATTCCGCCTTTTTTGCCTTTGAGTTGTTTCATCATCTCTTTTGATTGTTCAAATTGTTTCAAAAGAGTGTTTACTTGCTGAATTGTCGTTCCGCTGCCATCAGCAATACGCTTTCTTCTGCTTGCCTTGATGATGTCTGGGTTCAATCTTTCTTCACGCGTCATACTTTGAATGATTGCTTTGTTTACCTCAAGTTGCTTTTCATCAATGTTTACGCCTTTAAGCTTTGATGCCATTCCAGGAATCATACCCAAAATATCGTTTATATTGCCCATTTTTTTGAGGTTTTGCATTTGAGCGAGATAATCTTCAAGCGTAAATGAGTTTTCCCTCATTTTCTCAGCCAAAACTTTCGCTTCTTCCTCAGTCACAGCGTCTTGTGCCTTTTCAATAAGTGAAAGCACATCTCCCATACCCAAAATTCTGCTTGCAATTCTATCTGGGTAGAATGGCTCAAGATCTCCAATCTTTTCTCCAACTCCAGAAAATTTGATTGGTTTGCCTGTGATTGCTTTGATTGAAAGTGCAGCACCGCCTCTTGTGTCACCATCAAGTTTTGTAAGCACAACGCCAGTGATGTCAAGGTCATTGTTGAAACTTTCACTGATTGTCACAGCATCTTGACCTGTCATTGAGTCAACTACAAGCAAAATCTCAGTTGGTTTAACTTCTTTTTTGATGTTTTTAAGCTCACCCATCAACTCTGCATTGATATGAAGTCTTCCTGCCGTATCAATGATGATTGTGTCGTAACCTTGTCTTTTTGCATGTTCAACTGCTTGTTTTGCAGTTTTAACAGGATTTTGCGTGCCCTGCTCAAACACCTCAACATTTGCCGTCTTTCCAACAACTTGAAGTTGATTTATGGCAGCAGGTCTGTAGATGTCACACGCAACAAGCAAAGGTCTTTTTCCACTTTTTTTGAGATGATATGCAAGTTTGCCACACATTGTGGTTTTTCCTGCACCTTGAAGTCCACACATCATAATGATCGTTGGTGGGTTTGGTGAAACTTGAAGTTTTTGATTGTCAGAAGAAATAAGCGCAGTAAGTTCATCCTTCACAATCTTAATAACCATTTGTCCTGGCGTGAGGCTTTTCATAACCTGTTCGCCAACAGCTTTTTCGCTTACATCTGCAACAAATTTTTTGGCAACCATATAGTTTACATCAGCTTCCAAAAGAGCAATTCTGACTTCTCTCATTGCTTCTTTGATTTCAAGCTCTGTAAGCCTGCCCTTTTTTGTCAGTTTTGAAAATATATGTCCAAGTTTTTCTGATAATGATGAAAATAATGCCATTATATCTCCTTCAACATTTTCTCGACTTTTTCAGCAATCTTTTTGTCATCACATCTACTTGCAAGAGACAAAAGATCTTTAAGTTTTTCTGTAAGTCCATTTTGCTTTTCAACAATGTGCAAATTGTTTTCAAACGCTTCAAGTTTGCTGCAAGCCTTTTCAATTGTGTCAAGCACAGCCTGTCTTGAAACACCCTTTTCCTTGGCAATTTCAACAAGTGTCATGTTATAGTCAAAATACATTGACATAACACTCTGTCTGTCACTACTCAAAAGTGACCCATAGGTTTCAAACAGCTTGCCGTACTTTACAAAATCTCCAAGGTCAAGTTTTGCCATACACACCTCATTGTCAAGCAAAATTGCTTTACGTTTGGATTATAACACATACTTTTATATTTTTCAACTATTTTTACATAATTAAGGCAACAAATTTGAAATAATTGTGTTGCTTATGTGATAAAAGACGGGATTTAAAAAGATTTTGTCCTCTTTTTGCAACAAAATTCCATCGACAATGTATTGCTTGTAATATTCATTGCATTGTATATCATACCCCAAATTCTTGACCTGTTCAACATCAACACCAAGTTTGCATCTAAGTCCAAGCATAACAATTTCTTCAACAATTTCTTTTTGAGAAAAATTTTCCTCTTCTATCTTTCCATCGAAATAGTCAACAAAATTTGATGGATTGTTATATCTCTTTTCTCCGTCAAATGAATAGGCACCAAGTCCAAAGCCCAGATATTTCCCTCTAGACCAATAATTCAAGTTGTGTTTACTTTCATATCCTTCATAAGCAAAATTTGAGATTTCATATCTCTCCATTCCAGCATCAACAAGATAGTGAGAAAGCTTTTCAAAAGCATCTATTGTTTGGTCATCATCAAGAGGCTTGTATGAGCCAGATTCTATCATCTGAAAGAGTTTTGTCTTTTCGTAAACTTCCAAAAGATAACAAGATATGTGCTTTACGCCTAGAGACAAAATTTCTCTTGCATATTTACATAAATCTTTACCACTTTCTCCCTCAAGTCCAACAATCAGGTCTGCTGAAACATTGTCAAAATAATGTCTTGCGAGTTTGATTTTTTCAAGGGCCTCTTTTTTATTGTGCAATCTTCCAATTTTTTTCAAACTTTTGTCATTTAGACTCTGCACGCCAATGCTCACACGATTTACTCTCAAACTTTTCCACTTTTTAAGGAGATTTTCTGTAAGTGAATTTGGATTTGCCTCAATGGTAAACTCTGCATTGTCATAAACATCAAAGTTGTCATAAATAGCATTTACAACTTTTTCAATTTGATTTTCATTTAATATGCTTGGAGTGCCACCGCCAATGTAAATTGTTTTGACAATATCATTTGTCTTTTTTTGTGCAATTTCTTCACATAAAAAGTCAATATACTTGTCAATTTCTTCACTTTTTGCACAAAAAGAAGCAAAAACACAATAATTACACTTTTGCTCACAAAATGGAATATGAATGTAAATTGATGTTTCACTCATTATTCATCCTCATCAAGTTTCAAAATTGTCATAAAGGCTTCTGAAGGAATTTCAACAGAACCAATCTTTCTCATACGCTTTTTCCCTTCTTTCTGCTTTTCAAGAAGTTTTCTCTTTCTCGTCACATCGCCGCCATAACATTTTGCCAAAACATCTTTTCTTAAAGCAGAAAGAGTCTCTCTGGCGATAATTTTGTTCCCAATGCATGCTTGAATTGGCACTTCAAAAAGTTGTCTTGGAATAATCTTTTTAAGTTTTTCGGTCAGCTCTCTGCCACGATTGTAGGCATTGTCTTTATGAACAATAAGTGACAGTGCATCACATCTTTCTCCGTTGAGCATCAAATCAACTTTCACAAGGTCAGAAGTTTGAAATCCAGCCATCTCATAATCAAAGCTTGCATACCCCTTTGTCCTTGACTTCAAACTATCAAAAAAGTCATAGATTATCTCTCCAAGTGGCAAAACATACTTGAGCTCTACCCTCTTTTTGTCAAGATATTGAAGATCTTTATAAATTCCTCTCTTATTCTGGCAAAGCTCCATAATCGCCCCAACATATTCTGGTGGAGTGAAGACATTGACATTGACAATAGGCTCTTCAATCCTTTCAATCTCAACTGCAGGAGGAAGATTTGATGGGTTTGAAATTTCAAGCATTGTTCCGTTTGTTTTATAAATATTATAAGACACGCTTGGTGCTGTTGTGATAATATCCAAATTAAATTCTCTTTCAAGTCTTTCTGTGATAATCTCAAGGTGCAAAAGACCCAAGAAACCGCATCTAAAACCATACCCTAAAGCCGAAGAGTTTTCTGGAGTAAATTGCAAGCTCGCATCGTTGAGTTTAAGCTTTTCCAAACTGTCTTTGAGCTCATAATATTTTGCCCCATCTACAGGGAAAATACCACAGAAAACAACAGGTTGAACAGCCTTATAGCCTGGCAATGGTTGTTTGAGTGGGTTTTCAAAAGAAGTGATTGTGTCTCCAACTTTGACATCGGAAATTGTTTTGATTGATGCGGCAATATAGCCAACATCTCCAGCAGAAAGAACACTCGTCTCTTTTGTTTGCGGAACAAAAATGCCGACTTCTGTCACATCAAAGACTTTACCCGTTTGCATCATCAAAATTTTGTCGCCAGCTTTTACTTGTCCATCAAACACTCTAACAAGACAAATTGCACCCTTATAGCTATCATAATGGCTGTCAAAAATCAAACATTTAAGTTTTTCTTTTTCCTCACCAACAGGTGCTGGAATTTTTTCAACAATCGCTTTTAAAACATCTTCTATGTTTATTCCATCTTTTGCAGAAATGCAAGGACAATTTTCTGTGTCAAGTCCAATGACATCCTCAATCTCCTGTTTTGCATCATCAATCCTTGCAGATGGCAAGTCAATTTTGTTAATTACCGGTATTATTTCCAAATTGCTGTCAAGTGCAAGATAGGTGTTTGCAAGTGTTTGTGCTTCAACCCCCTGTGAAGCATCAACAAGAAGCAATGCTCCCTCACATGCAGCAAGAGAACGTGAAACTTCATATGTAAAGTCCACATGTCCCGGAGTGTCAATCAAGTTGAGTGTATATTCTTTGCCCTCATAATTGTATAAAAGACGCGTTGGTGCAAGTTTGATTGTTATGCCCTTTTCTCTTTCAAGCTCCATGCTATCAAGAATCTGATCCTGCATATCTCTTTTTGAGACAGTCCCAGTAGATTCAATCAATCTGTCTGCCAACGTGCTTTTGCCGTGATCTATGTGCGCAATTATGCAAAAATTTCTGATAAGTGATAAATCTTTCAAGAATCTCTCCAATAACATAATTATTATACAATAAGGCTGTTTTTTGACGCAAATGTTTTATGTAAATAAATCTTGGGAACTACTCTTGACTTTTTTCAGTTTTTACTATATAATGAAACTGGAGTTGGAGTTAGATACGGAGCAATCCTGGTCGCTTAAAACTTCACTAAGAAGGGTTGATAGCAGTTTTCTGCACCTTGAGATAATTCGTTCTCAAATCCCCTTCTATCAGATGGCTACTGTGGAGCTAAAAACTGCCGCTATACAGGTCATCTTTTTTTTATGTAAAAATCAATATTGACACATCAAAACAAAGATGCTAAAATAGCAACATAAGGAAACAGCTTATGGAAAAGAAAAGAGAGTATTTATATTTAGTTAGATTTTTAGATATGTATGCTTTGACAGACCTCGCAAACCACGCGTATAAAAAAAATATTCTGTCAGGAAAAGTCGATCCTTCTGATATGGTCTTTGCCAAAGTAGATTATTACGTTGACCTTCTCTCTGAAATTAAAAATTCAGACATATTTAAATCCGGCATAAGGCAATTTGAATATAATCTCAATGACATGGAGGACACAACACTGGTGCTCTTTCTAAATGACAATGGAAGAGTCAACAAAATTGATGTAACGGAATACAACAAACATTATGGACCAAAAGGAAATGAATCTGAAACAGCACAATGGATTGCTGGCCAACCTGGAATAAAAAGAGATATAATTAACCCAGAAAATGAATCATTGTCCGGCATAGAAATATTAAGTGCGTTTGAAAATTTTATTTCCAAAAAATATCCATCTAAAACACATCAATCGACAGTACCAAGTGATATGGATGCAATGTTAAATGAAATTTTCAATCAATACGAGAATGATAACAATATTTCTCCAATATATGAAGAAGAAAAAATGCTATATATGAGCGACCCAAACAACACATTAATAAGATTTAAATTTTCCAAACAAATCTATGATGAAAATCCAAAAGAAAAAGTTGGTGAAATTGATGTGACTGAATTCAACAAAACATACGGCAAAGATGCAGCAAGACAAGTTTTAGACAATTATGCTTCTGCAAAAGCAGGTTTAGAAAAATAAAAAAAACACGGACAACTTCCGTGTTTTTCTTTTTTTGTTTTATTTAACTTTTTCCATATATGAACCATCTCTTGTGTCAACTCTAACAACATCTCCTGTGTTGACAAAAAGTGGAACTCTGATTGTGTATCCTGTTGAAAGTGTTGCAGGTTTGAGTGATGCTTTTGATGTGTCTCCTTGCACCCCTGGCTCTGTGTCAACAACTTCAAGTTCAACGAATGTTGGTGGATATACTGCAAATGGAACGCCTTTGTAAATATACATTGTTGTTGGCATATTCTCTGTGACAAAATTGAGTGCATCAGCAACAGACTCTTTATTGAGTGGCATTTGCTCGTATGTCTCATTGTCCATAAAGTAATAAAGCTCACCATCATTGTAAAGATACAACATCTCTTTCTTTTCAATAACTGCATCTTGGAATTTGTCGGATGGGTTGAATGTATCCTCTCTAACTTGTCCTGTCATAACATTCTTGATTTTTGCTCTTACAAATGGTGAACCCTTTCCTGGTTTAACATGCAAAAATTCAATAACATTGTAAACATTTCCGTCCATTTCAAATGTTGTGCCTTTTCTAAAATCTCCAGCTGTAACCATAAATAATCTCCTTAACTAATTTTACCCTATTATGATACCACATTCAGTCAATCAATGCAAGTGTTTTACCCGCGTTTTTCGATAAATATCCTGCATTATCACGCTATCTTTGGCTTGTGTGCCGTCCGATTCACAAATAATATGGCAATTCATATCATTTTTTACAAGCACTTTTGCAAGTGGATCAAATTCTGGTCCATAAACATCATCATCAAAAGTCAGATGTTTGATTTCACCTTTTGGTCCATATTGAATTTTTGAAAAATGGATATGGGCATTTTGAGTTCTATAGTCTCCCAATTTTTTTCTGCAATAATCAAAAATTTCTTGAAAATCATCTTCTGTGTTCAAACAGCCTTGACCAAGAGAATTTATGTGCCCAAAATCAAATGTTGGAATCAGTTTGTTTGAAACTGTGCAAAGATCAATGATTTCTTTCCATGTGCCAATCTGCATGTTTTTTCCCATAGTTTCTGGACAAATGTACATGTCATCATCAAGCTCTTTTTCAATTTCAGGCATAAATTCTTTGAAACGTTCTATCATAAGCGAGACAGCCTCTTCTCTTGTCAATTTTCCGCAAGAGGCTGGATGCACAACCATTCTTTTGGCTCCAAACGCCTTCATAAATTTGATTCCTGTTTTTATGTAACCAAGTGATTTCTCATACATAACAGGATCAGGATTTGCAAAATTGATAAAATATGGAGCATGCAAAGATACTTCAATACCATACTTTGCAAATTCAAGTCCAATTTGTTTTGCAGTTTCAGTTGAAGTTCTAAAGCCCTGTCCAAAACTATACTCAAAAAGCTCAAGCCCTTTGTCTTTTGTCCACTTTGGACTCTCCATAGACGACTTGTGTCCTTCTTCATAAAATGCCAAGCTGTTTCCTGCTGGGCCAAAAAGTACCTTTCCCATACACACCTCTACATCAATCTATGTTTTAAAGTCAAAACATTGTTTAAAACTTCGCCAACACCGAGAAAATCATAGTCACTATACACTTTGTATTGTCCATCTGGTTTTTGACAAATCAAATTTACCCCATTATACAATTTTTGGGAATCATCAAATCCCAAAACAATACTGTCAAAACTAAACAATTGTTCGCAAGGGACAACTCTAATTTTTCCGTTTTCAACATCATCAAGTGTTATGCAATCCTTAAGCGCAAATGTACCACATCTAGTACGTAGTATGCATTGCATACTACCATATGTACCAAGCATGTAAGCTAAATCTCTGCATATACACCTGATATATGTTCCACTTGAACAAGTGATTTCAAACTTAAATTTGTTTTTGTCTACCTGTTCCAACAATTTGAAATCAAAGATTTCAATTTCCTTTGGTGTCAGTTGAACAACATTACCCTTTCTTGCTTCTTTGTATGCCGTCTTTCCATTGACTTTTTTGGCAGAATACTGTGGTGGCATTTGATTATATTTACCAATCATTTTTGCAATGGCATTTTCAACTTGTGCTTTGTCTATGTCACATTCTTTTGTTTTTATTATATCTCCAGCCAAATCCAAAGTATCTGTCTCAAATCCAAAAACAAAAACTGTTTGATAAGTTTTTGTTTTTCCAAGATAAAAATCAAAAAGTTTTGTTGCATTGTTTACTGTAACAGGCAAAACACCCTCTCCTTCAAGATCAAGAGTGCCCAAATGCCCACATTTTCTTGCTTTAAGTGCATATTTAACTATGTTTACAACTTTATTTGAAGAAACTCCTGCCGGCTTGTTTACAAGGACAATTCCACTCTTAAAGAAGGAAGGATTATACATGCATAATCTCCTTTGCCCAAAGCATTACATTTTTTCTCAAAGACAAAAAGTCTCCTTCATAATTGAATGCTGCCGCAAAATTGTGGCCTCCGCCATTCATCTTGTTTGCGAGTGGCACCAAATCATCAGCAGAACTTCTCATGCTTACCCTAAATATACCATCTGACAATTGATAAATCAAAAACGAAAGACAAACACCATCAATTCTTATCAATGAGTTTGACAATGCTTTTACATCTTCAACATCAATTTTTGCATGCTTCAAATTTTGAGTAGTGAAAACAGCATACACTGCCTTACCTCTATTGATAAATCTCATCTTACTGTAAAGAGCCTTTTGAGTTGCAATTGACTTTCTTGTGATTTTTCTGTAAAACGAATCATAAATTTCTTGCACTGCAGCACCATGTTTCATCAAAAATGCAGCTTTATCAAAAACATCTGTTGTCAAATTGCTATGCAAAAATCTGTCAGTATCACCCATGATTCCAGCATACATGTATGTTGCACCCTTTTTACTTGGTGTCAAACCAGCTTCTGCAAACAAATCAACAACAATCATTGATGCAGCAGCGACCTGTTTTATTACGCAATTTTTTGTTATTACTTTTTCACCCTCTCCAACAATATGATGATCAACAATAAGCACATTTTTAAAATCTGCAATCTTTTGTTGATATATAGAACTCAATCTTTCAATTGAATGTAAGTCAGACACAATTACCAAATCATATTGATCTGGATGAAATTCAAATTTTGCTTTTTTAAATGGAAAAATATTTACAATGTAATCGGCTGGAGTATCGCAAACAAATACATCTGCCTTTTTGCCCATTTTTTGACACAAATCTTGCAAACCAAACATTGATCCACATGCATCTGGGTCAGGTTCTCTATGGCTAAATATGGCAATTTTATTGCTTTTTTTGATTATTTCTATCGCCTTTTTATTGGTTGTCATCTTCAACCTCCTCGGCAGGGATATTCAGCCCTCTCAAAATTTCTTCAACTCTGATCGCACTCATTGTGCTCTTGTCAACAACAAAATTGATTTTTGGCACTTGAGGCATATCCACCATTTTTGCAAGTTCTCTTTTGATAAATCCTTCACTCTTTTGTAAAACTTTAGTAACATTTGCAATTTCATTTACATCCAAAACGCTCACTTTTGCCTTGCAATACTTAAAATCAGGAGTTACATTTACTTCTGTAATACTTACAACTCTATCAAGTCTTGGATCATTCATTTTTGTTTGTATAATTTCAAGCAAACATCTTTGAATTTCACTGTTTGCCCTCTCAATTCTATTTGACATAAAGCCTCCCATAATTTGATTTTAGTTATATTTGCTTTATTTTCCAAACAAATTACAAAAATAACATGAAAAAAGAGATTATTAATCTCTTTTAACTTCTTGCTTTACATAGCACTCAAGAATGTCTCCTTCTGCAAAGTCAATGTTGTCACGAAGTTTAATTCCGCACTCATATCCTTTTGCAACTTCACTCTTCTCGTCTTTTACAATTTTCAAAGACTCAATTGTGGTTTCTCCAACAAGTTCATCCTTGCGATAAATCTTTGCAATGCCATTTCTTTGGATCTTTCCATCCAAAACATAGCTTCCTGCAACCTTTCCTGCAGATGAAAGTTTAAAGACAACCCTGATTTCTGCTTTTCCAACATACTTTTCTTCATATTTGATTGTCATCATTCCTTTTGAAAGTCTTGTGATTTGGTCAACAAGTTCATAAATAATCTTGGATTCCAAAACTTCAACTTTCAAACTATCTGCCATCTGTTGCATCTTTGTTGGAACTTTTATGTTGAATGCAACAACGGTTGCACCAGTTGTTTGTGCAAGCACCAAATCACTTTCTGTGATTCCACCAGCAGCACTATGAATTGTAACAACCTTAACTTCATCGTTTCTGATTGATTCAAGTGTTGACTTAAGCGCTTCAACAGATCCTTGTGTGTCAGCTTTGATAATGATGTTGAGTGCTTTCAAGTTTCCTTCGTTCACTCTGCTCATAAAGTCATCTGCACTTACACCAGATGTGTGTCTTGCACGCTCTGCTTTCATCTTGTTTATTCTTTCATTGATAACTTGTTTTGACAAGTTTTCATCAACAGCATACACTGCATCACCAGAATTTGGAACATCGTTAAAGCCCATGACAGCAACAGGTGTTGATGGAAGAGCTTTCTTCACAGGTTTGCCATTTTCATCAAACATGGCCTTAACCTTTCCAAATGTGATACCTGACATGATTGAATCACCAATCTTAAGTGTTCCGTTTTGCACAAGAACAGTTGCAACCGGCCCTCTCGTCTTGTCAAGCTCTGCTTCAATCACAGTACCCATTGCCATTCTGTTTGGATTTGCTTTGAGATCCTGCATTTCAGCAACAAGCAAGATCATCTTTTTAAGTTCGTCAAGACCCATTCCTGTCTTTGCAGAAATAGGCACACAAATTGCATCTCCACCCCATTCTTCTGGCAAAATATCATGCTCTGTAAGTTGTTGTTTGATTCTGTCTGGATTTGCCTCTGGCTTATCCATTTTGTTTATTGCAACAATCATTGGAACATTTGCTGCCTTGATGTGATTGATTGCTTCAACTGTTTGTGGCATAATTCCATCATCAGCAGCAACAACCAAAATCGCAATATCAGTAACTTCTGCACCTCTTGCACGCATTGCAGTAAATGCAGCGTGTCCTGGCGTGTCAATAAATGTGATTTTTTCTCCGTTAAAGGAAATTTGGTAAGCACCAATCTTTTGTGTGATACCACCAGCCTCTCCAAGAACAACATTTGTCTTTCTAAATGCATCAAGAAGAGATGTTTTACCGTGGTCAACGTGTCCCATAACCGTAACAACAGGTGGACGCTTTACCATGTCTTTTTCGTCATCTTCGGCAGATTTGTCAAGAAGCTGCTCTTCATATGTCTTATCTGGTTTCAGTTCAAGAGTTACACCAAGTTCTGTTGCAACAAGCTCACACGTGTCAAAATCAATCGTGCTGTTGATTGTCGCCATAACACCCAAAAGCATAAGATTTTTGACAATTTCAGTAACAGGTTTTCCAATCTTTTCGCTCAAATCTTTAACCGTGATTTCTCTTGAAGTAAGCACAGCATGCGTAACTTGTGGAGCAACAACAGTTTGAACTTCCTTCTTCTTTTTGATAAGCTTTCTTGAACCCATTGTTGTTTCTTCAAAGCCATTTTCATCCATAACGAGAATGTTGTTTTGTTTTGAAGAATTTGCTCTTGCTTTTGCACTTATCCTCTTTGTCTCATCAATATTTCTTCTTTGTTTGTTTTTATTCCCAAAATTACGTTCTGGTTGAGCCAAAACTGCACTGCTCTCTGTTGGCTGAGAATTTACAAAAGATTTAAACCCATTTGCCTTTGTAGACACAAAAGAGCCATTCTTTTGTCCAGGGACTCTTTGTCCAAATTGACCATTTCTGATACCATTTTGTCCAAATCTATTATTCCCCTGATTTTGTCCATTTTGTCTAAAATTTTGACCATTTTGACGGAAATTTTGACCGTTTTGCTGTGGTCTATCACCATTTCTGTTTTGCTGACCATCAAATTTTCTAAAATTGTTTCCTTTGTTATTTCCTTGAGAGAAAATTTGTTTCTTGGGCTCAAAAGCTTTCTTTGGTTCCTCTTGAACTTCCTTAACAACTGGAGACTCTGCCTTTTTTGCCTCCAACTCTTGTTTTCTCTTTTCTTCTTGCAATTTTTGCTGAAGAGAAAGTTTTTGGTCACTTACAACTCTTGTAAGTGCATCAATCTTCGTTTTTGTGTCCTTGATAGACAACAATAAATCTTGCAATGAGCCATCTCTTTGCAAATTGTTTATAGTTTTTAAAGCGTTGAGTTGTTGTGTAGCCAAATTATTCTCCTTTTATCTCTTTCAAAATATTTTCGCTAAATGCTTTATTTTTGATTCCAATCACCTTGCAGTTTTTTACCGCAGTGTATTTTGCTAAATTATCAATTTCAACAATTTTCACATTTCTTTTTTGAGAAACAAAATTCATTTCTCTTTTGAGAGAATTTCCAGCGGATTTATCTAGCAACAGAAGATAAAGTTTTTTTGTGTACGTTGACAGGTTTTCTCCTCCAACAATCACAAAACCAGCCTTCCTTGCAATTCCAATAAGTCCACTCAGATTATTCAAATTTCTCTCCAATTTTTTCGTATATTTCTTGTGGAATTTCACACTTAAAAGCTCTGTTTAAAGCATTTGTTTTTTTCAATTTTTCAAAGCACTCTTTGTTTTTGCAAACATAAGCGCCACGACCATTTGCCTTGCCGGTTTCGTCAACAAAAATCTCTCCATCTTTGTTTTTTACCACACGAAGCAGTGTCTTTTTGTCCCCTTGCGAACGGCAAACAATACACATTCTTATCTTTTCTTTTGGTTTGTTTTGCATCATTCTCACCTTGAACTAATTTTTATTCATCAAGTGGCTCAAGCTCTTCCAAATCGTTCATTGAGTCAAAAGAATCATCTTCAGAAAGCTCTGTAAGCTCATATTCAGCCTCTGTTTCTTCAGTTTGAGCTGGTTTAAGATAACTTTCAGGCTTAACATCAATCTTCCAACCAGTAAGTTTTGCTGCCAATCTAACATTTTGTCCACCTCTGCCAATTGCAAGTGACAATTTGTCATCTGGAACAATAACTTGAGACATATTTAAACTGTCATTTGTTTCAACAGACAAAACTTTTGCTGGACTAAGTGCTCTTGCAATATATTCAAGTGGATCTTCTGAATATTCAACAAGGTCAATTTTTTCTCCGTTAAGTTCGTTGATGATTGTATTGATTCTTGTGCCTCTGTTTCCAACACATGCACCGATAACATCAATGTTTGGTCTTTCTGTGTAAACAGCAACTTTTGCTCTGTTTCCTGCGTCACGAGCAATATTCTTGATTTTTACCTCTCCGCTTGCAACTTCTGGAATTTCAAGCTCAAAGAGTTTTCTGATAAATCCAATATTGCTTCTCGAAACTTGAACTTGAAGTCCTTTGAAAGACTCCTTGATCTTTTTGACATAAACTTTTACTCTGTCGCCAACATTGAATTTGTCTCCTGGGATTTGATCATTTTTCATCATAACACCTTCAGTGTTGGTCCCTGGAATTTGAACATAAACATTGTCGCCATCAACACGTTTTACAATTGTGGTCAAAAGTTCATCCTCTTTTTCAGAAAGCTCTGATGCAGCATTTTGTCTTTCCATTTCACGAAGTTTTTGCATTACGACTTGTTTTGCAGTTTGAGCAGCAATCCTTCCAAAGTCTTTTGTTGTCTCCTCTTGCATAACAACATCACCAACTTTGTGTGACTTTTTTACAAGTCTTGCATCAGCAAGTGAAATTTCCTTGTCTGGATCTTCAACTTCGTCAACAACTGTCTTGTAAGAATAAATTCTGATTGTGCTCTTCTCTGGGTAAAGCTTTACAAGAGCTGACTTTGCTTCACCATACATCTTTTTGTATGCAGAAGTAAGTGCTGCCTCCAAAGTTTGAATAAATGTGTCTTTGTCAATTTTTCTTTCTGCTTCAAGGTCATCAAGTGCCTTAAAAAAATCTTTATTAACCATTGTTCTCTCCTTAAAATTTTATAACCAGTTTTATAGAACCGATTTTTTCTCTTTCAAAAGTAAGTGTTTGTTTTGGCATTGCAAGTGTTATTGTCTTCTCATCATAAGACTCCAAAATACCCCTAAAGAATTTGTTTCCATCTTGTTTTGCAAACAAAGTAACTTCAACTTCGTTTCCAAGATTTCTTTTGAAATCTCTGTCAGTTTTGAGTGGTCTGTCAAGCCCTGGTGAACTCACCACCAAAGTGTATGGTTTGTCATCTGTTGGATTCAATGCATCAAGCATCGGGTCAAGTTTTCTGTTTACAATTTCACAATCATCAACGGTCACACCATCTTCTTTGTCAATTGTAAAAATCAAACTCATTCCACTCCCTTCTTTGATGTACTGTACATCAACAAGCTCATAGCCCATTTCTTCAATGACAGGCCTGTATGCTTTCTCGCAAATTTCTTTAACTTTTGCCAAATTACACCTCCAATCCGTCTCTTAATACAAAGAAGTGAGCACAAAATGCCCACTTCCTGTCAAGTCTTTATTATTATAATCTATGTATATACAAAAATCAACAATTTTTCCAAACTTTTTAAAATTATTTTTCTTCACAAAGTTTCAAAAGAACCTCAGCCGTCGCATAAGCATCATTCCAAGCTCTGTGCGCCCCCTCAAGTGTCAAACCCAAATATTTTACAATTGTGCCAAGTTTGAAGTTGTTTACCATAAGGTGAGACCTTCTTGCAAGCAAAAGTGTGTCAAGCACTTCATTATCAAAATCAAGGCCATATTCTCTCCCAATTCGTTTCACAAATCTTAAGTCAAAGTCAATCACGTTGTGTCCACTCAAAACACAGCCTCTTGAAAACTCATAGAAATCAGCCAAAACAGATTCTGCGGATGGAGCATCTTTCACCATATCATCAGTTATTCCTGTCAATCTTGTAACTTCAAATGGAATGGCAATTGTTGGCTTTACAAATGTTGAGAATTTCTCCTTGATTTTTCCATCAACAATTTTTACCGCCCCAAGCTCAATAATTTGATCAGAATTTGGATCAAGTCCTGTTGTTTCAAGGTCAAACACAACATAGTTCTTGCCACGGATTGTATCATTATATTTCACCGTTTCAACAAACATATTGTCCTGTGAGAGCGTTTGCAAACTTTCTGTTTTTACAGTATGCAACTGATTGTTTTCATCTGGGACATAAACCTTCTCTTCTGGAATCTCAATCTCTTTTGTGGCAATTGCAATCTTGTCAATCATAAGTTGAAGTTTGTCACTAAACTTGCTTTTTACGACGTCACCATGCAAGAGGACAAACATACAGTCTTCAAGTTTCTCCATCAAGTAAACTTTTGATTTTGGGCAAAAGTAAATGCAGTCCATCTTGCCCTTTTCATCTTCAAGCACAAATGTGTAATATGATTTTGGTTGTCCAACATTTCTGCCAGATTTTTGCACAAACTCCTTTCTTGTAAGTTTGTTTACAAATCCAGCCACAACAACAGATTCCTTTGGCTTTGTAATAAATGACAAGTATTCTGGAGATGTCATTATTCCAGTGCCAATAAGCTCTTCAACAATCTCAACTTGATACCTTTGTGTTGGCCTATATGCTGTTTTGATTTCAACATTGTCAATGTCAACTTCATCGACAATTTCTTCATCAACCTTCAAAATGATAGAAAACTCAACCAGATAATTTTCTTTGAGATATTTCCCAAGCTCTGCTGTAACCTTGTTTTCTGTAAAATAATTTTCAATTCGCTTTGAACACGTCACATCAACAATGACATCAATATCATTTATGTTTACCTTAAAGTTTCTTTCGTCAAGATATGTTGAAATGAGTTTATATTTGTCATTGATAAATGCCATAATTGATTTCAAAATCAATTTTTCCTCAACAAACACACGCAAAAATTTCACCTTAAGCTCAAGCTCTTCCAAAGACAAAAAATCTTTTATCCAAGAAATAATCTCCTTTTTTTCTACTGGGGTCAATTCTTTTGATGTTGAAGGATACAAAAAAGTTATGGTGCAAACGCCTTCACGCTTTTTCACCACAACTTCCTTAAGTTGAAGTTCTTGATATTTATCTTGAAAATTCAGTCTAAATTCTCTCTCAAAATCCATATCAATATTCTATAAAAATGACATATCTTTGTCAAGTCTTATCTAATAACAAAATGCAAAATATCCACAACAACCACAAACGCCAAAAGCACAACAAGACCAATAAAATGAATCATGCTTTCCACTTTTGGGTTTACCGGCTTTCCTCTTATCCATTCAATAAACACAAACACAATGTGTGCTCCATCTAGTGCAGGAATTGGTAGCAAATTGAACACTGCAAGGTTTGCTGCAATAAGAGGAATAAAAATCAAGAGATAAGACATTGATTGTGATGCCATTGTAGCAATCGTTGTGATTGTGCCAATTGTCCCCGTAACCTGAGTGATTGGAATTTGGAATGTAAGAAGCATCCACAAACTCTTCAAAACTACCCAAGCAAAACCAAATGCCATTTCAAAACATCTGCAAAATCCTTCCCAGAAATTATAAACATAAGCAGCAGTCCTTGGGCTTTCTCCTGATGCAGATTCTAGCCCAGTCAATGTGTTTATGGTGCTTTCGCCAGTCTCAGAATCAACCTCAACTTTTGGATAAACAACAATAGTCAATTTTTCCACTTTACCATCTCTTTTGACAGTCATTTCGAAAGTATAATCTGCCTCTGAAGTACCATTTTCTTCGTAATGTTTTTTTGCCAAAGAGCGTTGTTCATTTATAAGTGTTACATAATTTTTTCCGAATGCGAAATCAATTTTTTGTCCACCTACATGTGTGATAACATCACCCACTTGATAAGGATTTGCATAATCTGTATTAAAAGATTTTATCTGTGGCACATCATAACCAATCGAACACAACAAAATCCAAGAAAAGATTATTGCTGTGATAAAATTCATTGTTACACCGCCAAGCAAAACCAAAATTCTCTTCCATGGTTTTTGCTTTGAAAATGCTGTTGGCGAATCTGTGTTTTCAGTGCCATCTTCTCCGTCAAAAGCACAGTATCCACCAAGAGGAAATGCTCTAAACGAAAATTTTTCTCCAGTTTTTTTGCTGGTGTGAGAAAAGATTGCTGGACCAAATCCAACAGAAAACTCATTAACTTTAAATTTTAAGATTTTTCCCACAATATAGTGACCAAACTCATGCACCAAAATCATGAAGAGCAAAATCACAATTGCGAGCAAAATATAAAGAGCTATCATATCTTCCTTTTAAACCAAAACAAGCATAAACGTCAAGAAAATGTATGGTGCCATAAAAATGTGAGAATCCGTTCTGTCAAGCATACCACCGTGACCAGGAATAAAATTTCCACTATCCTTTACATCAGCTCTACGCTTTATGACAGATTCAAACAAATCTCCCCCTTGTGCCAAGAGGGAACCAAAGAAAACAATAAGAAGGTATGCCCAAATTGGCAGAACAGCCATAAGACTTTCAAATGAGATGATATTTGCAAAAATAAGATATACACAAGCCGCAATCATCACGCACCACAATGTGCCACCAACAGAACCAGAAATCGTCTTATTTGGACTAATTTTTGGACACAGCTTTTTCCCGCCAATAATCGAACCTGTCAACATTGCAAAAATGTCTGTTACAACAGGAATCAAAAGTGCTGTTGTAATTGCAAAAACAGAAACATTTGATGTTATGTCAGAAAGTTTTGCAAATGGAAGCGCATTCATATGATTTACCAAAACAAAAAGCAAGAAAACAAATGCTGGATAAAAGAAACAAATAAATGTGTTTAATGCTTTCTTAAAAGAAAATTTCCAAACAGATATGTTTTCAATTTTTCTTATTGTCATTTCATTTTTTATAACTGCTTTTCTTCTGCAAATTGAAAACAACATGCAAACGCATCCTGCAAAAACCATGATTGCAAGATCAATCAAAATCGTGTATACAATCCAATAAAGATCTGCTGTTTTTGTGGCAAAATGCACGCCGAGCAGGTTTCCACCCAAGAGCAAAATAGGAAAGAATGTTGCAACCCACAAAAAGTTGTACATCCCCATTTTTGTCAAAAGTTTTGACATTTCATATGCCCCTACACATGCAACGAAGCAGAACAAGGCATCAAAGAAAAGATCACTTACATAAATCTTAAGAACAAACATAAGTGCAATCAAAATCACCATTACAATCGCTGAATAAATGCGTTTTTTCATTTTGTTATTTTCCCCCAAATCTTCTGTTACGTTTTGAAAAGCTCAACAACGCTTTTCTTAATTCTCGTTTGCCAAACCCAGGCCAGTAAGTTTTTGCGAAATAAAGCTCACTATAAGCAAGTTGAAACAGCATAAAGTTTGACACTCTTATTTCACCACTCGTTCTAACTAGCAAATCAATGTCTGGCAATAGATAAGAATATAAGTGTTTTCTAAAATTTTCAATAGTAAATTCTTCCCTGTTTTCCGCCACAAGTTTTGCTGCGTGAACTATATCATCCCTTCCGCCATAATTTAAACACAAATTTATGACAATACCGGTATTATTTTTGGTCTTGTTTGTCACTTTTATAAGTTGGTTTTCAAGTTTTTTAGGAAATTTTGAAATATCTCCAGAAACAACAAATTTTGCATCATTTTTATCAAATTCACTCAAAATTTCTGTTGCCAAATCATAAAACAAATCAAACAAATATTTTTTTTCAGCCTCTGACCGATTCCAATTTTCAGTTGAAAAACCAAAAAACGAAACATATTTGATTTCTTTGTATCCCTGTATTTCTCTAACGATCTCCTTCAAAACATCACAACCTTTTTTATGCCCAAGCATTTTTTCCATGTGATGTTTTTGTGCCCAACGCCTGTTTCCATCCATTATAAATGCAATATGGGTCGGCAAATTCACTATTTTTTTCTTAAACATAAAAATTCCTTAAAGTTGTATAGTTCTTGTGTGATTAAACAGTCATTACTTCTTTTTCTTTTGCTGCAGCTTCTTCATCTGCAAGAGAAGTATATTTGTCAATATACTTTTGAATTTCTTTCTCTGCAGCAGCAAATTCGTCTTCTGAAAGCTCTCCGTCCTTTTTGAGGTCCTTGAGCATGTCAAGGCTGTCACGACGAACATTTCTCATAGCAACTTTTGTGTCTTCACAAATCTTTTTAACTTGCTTCACAATTTCTTTTCTTCTCTCTTCTGTTGGAGATGGAAAGACAAGTCTAATCACTTTGCCATCGTTTGTTGGTGTGATGCCAATATCAGATGCAGAAATTGCCTTTTCAACATTTTTCATTTGAGACATATCCCAAATGCTTATATTCAAAATTCTGCCTTCAGAAACAGTCACAGTCCCCATTTGAACAATAGGTGTTGGAACACCATAATAATCTACCATAACCCTATCCAAAATGTGTGGATTTGCTCTGCCTGCTCTTATAACAAGATATTCATTTTGTTGGTGCAAATATGCTTTCTCCAAATCCTGTTTGCAAGAGCCATAAATCTCGTCAACCAATTCGTTCATAAAAACTCCTTATATAAATTTCAATTTATAGTATAACTTAAAATAAGTTTTTTGGCAAACTATTGAAAAGAAAAAATGCACCAAAAGGCGCATTTTTGTCACTTTTTGTTCGTTTACTTTCTATAAAATTCAACTGAATCCTTTTCAACTGAATTTTCTCTGTTATCTTCAATGGAAGAATTGAGCATTCTCAAACCAGAAATTCTGCTTCCTTGCACTCCCACAGTGATTGCTTTGTTTCCAAAAAGTGTACCCTGCTCATCGCTATAGCTGTCCTTATATTCTGATTTCAAAGCTTCTTGGTATGGAGCCACAACTTCTCTTTCAATGAGTTCGTTTATGGAAACAAGTTCTGTCAATTGATTTTCAACACGCTCAACAGCAAATTTAAACAAATCATCAATGTTGTCATATTTCTTTCCAAGTTTTGTCTTGTTTTTTGTGTAAACAGTGCGCATATCCTGCAAAACCGCTTTCATTTTACCAACAAAACTATTTTCTTTTTGAATTGTTTCGTCAATTGATGTTGCATTTACCATTGCAAATCTCTTGTCTTTGATCTCGTCAAGTGCAAATGCCATCTTACATGCTTTTGCTGGGCTTTTTACAATTGCGTTCCATCCACCAAATTCAGCACTTTTTCCACGTATTTCATTTCTAATTTGAGTATATCCTTTTGCATTTTGATTTTCTCTTGCCAAAAGGACATCATTGATTTCTTTAAGCTTTTCAGCCCATTGTTCGCCATAGAATACCTGGCAGAATTTTTGAAGCAAATCTGCATCATCTTTTGATGGTTCAAGTTTGATTACAACATCGTTTTCTTTAAGTTTTGCAATCACTTTTTCAACCTTGAAGGTTAAGTAGTTTTTGTTTGCAAAAAGTGTTTTTCCAAGTCCCAAAAACTTGTCCATCAAATTCGCATCTGGATACATCCTATCTGCATCAACAATTCCATCAATCAAATCCCTGAAATCATCTCTGTTCATGCCAAAAATGTATGGGTTTTCACTTACATATCTTTTTACGGCTTCCTGTGCATCTTTGTAGTTTAATTTGTAAAGTGTTGAATTAAGTTTTGTGATATTCATTTTTGAATTGTTGTAAATTTTGTCAAGAGGAATTCCATCCAAAATTGCAAGTGTAACAGGGTTTTCAAACAATTCTGCAGCATCAAAGCTTACATTGATGTTTGTAGGGATTGATTTGATATAATTTTCTCTTCTAATCATTGTTTCTGTATTCATTCCCAAAAGAGAAAAATTGTTTAAAATCCATCTTTGCATCACTTTTTTGTGAGCCCAATAGTCTGACAACTCTGGATTGTTTTGTTTGTCAATCAAAGCAGCATGCTTTGTCTTTTCAAGCAAATATTGGAAAGTTCCACGTATGTTGTCTTCATTTGCATTTAAAAGTGAAGGACAGTTTGTAAGTCCAGAAATAACATCTGCATCTTCAAAAAAGTAGATGTAATTTCCCCTTGTTGGATCATATATGCACAAACCTTTCAAAGCATTAATAACATTTCTAACTTTTGTTGTTGACACATGGCCAATCAAAGTCGCTGCAGCCTGCTCAAAAATCTTGTTTGTCTGTTCGTTGTCTGCATTAAGACCATCTCTTACGGCACGATATATATTTACAAACCTTCGAGATTCATCGTAATAAAAATTAACATTGCCGTCATCATCTCGCCATGTTTTTATGTCACCATTTGTGAGTGTTGTTTTATAAATTGTTTGATAAACATTGATACCTACATTGCTTATGTTGTAAAATAAATTTGACAATCTTTCATAAACATCACCAGAGTTGTTTTCAAAAAACTCAACATTGGAAAGCAAAATGTTTCCTGCTCTTTGTTTTACACTGTTATCTTGCTCTTTTTCTGGATCAAGATGTGGAATAATCGCACTCAATGCAGAAAGAAAGCAATTTTTCTCATAAGGTGTTTTAAATTCATTCAATTTGAGTTGAAATTTTTCAATTTCCTTGTCGGAAAGTGCAAAATATTTCTTATACAATGAAGTGAGCAAATCAACATCAAATTCTCTTATCATTTATTCTCCCTCCCTTATGAATTTCATAATACCATAAATTGACATAAATGTCAATATACAAAGAAAAAACACCAAATGTGGTGTTTTTTTGTGTCTACTTGTTTATTCCTTCGTCAACCTTTACTTCTTCGTTCAAAGATATCGTTTCAATGTCTTCTGGAATATGTTGCGTGTGGAACTTATAAAAATTTTCATAAATTGATTCTTCTTTGTTTCTGCCAAGTTCTTCTGCAAACATTTGGGCCTTTACATCATCATTAACCACTCTAACATTCTCAAAAAGATTTAAAATGTCATCACGCGTTCTGCTTACATATTCTGGTCCAAAGAATGATAATTTTTCTGTTGGCCTAGATATTCTTCCAATAGACTCTCCAACAAACTTGCCTGTTTCAGCATTATAATTAGTTGCAGGAGCAATTCTATTGTATGTTTTCACCAAAAATCTTGGAAGACCATTTTCATTGTAAACAACGGACAAAAGTTCAAACTCTTGTGCCCCAGTTGTGATATAAGATTTTCCATCAAGTGTTGTTGTTTCTGCCGGAAAATATACTTTCTTGTTGACAAAGGTATTGTTTGGATTTCTAAACAAATTTTCTAATGGTTCAAAAACATTTTCAACATAGTACTTTGTAAAAACATTTTTTTTGAACTCAAAAAAGTTTTTCTTCATCGAGCGTGGAACTCTTTCCAATTTCAATCTTACAGATGGTTCAACTTCCCTTTTAAGCTCATCATATCCTGAGTTTTTTACTGCAATTGGACCATAAGCCCCTGCACTTTCCCAAATTCTGAAAAGTCCATCTCTCTTTGATCTAAAAATTAGATAAATACCTGAAAATCCTGAAAAATCAACATAAGAATTATGTTTGTAACCTGTTGTCAACGCTTCTTTCGTTGTATATTCTTCTTTAGCTGTACGATGATAGTTCAAATTTCTTTTTACATATAAGCCGCAAAATTCCAAATCTTCATATTTTATTTCTTCCATTTTCAACTCCCTATGAGTCCATTATATCACATCAATTCTTTTTGTCAACCCCTCCTTTTAAACGCAAACAAAAAAAACACACCTGAAAGGTGTGTTAATTTTTGCAATCTTATTTTCCTGCCATTTGCTTTGCAACTTCTTCAGCCAAGTTGTCATTTCTCTTTTCAAGTCCTTCGCCAAGTTCATAACGAACAAATCTACGGATTGAAATCTTTTCACCAATCTTGAGTGTTGCCTCTGTAACAACATCTTTAATTGTCTTACTTTGATCTTTAACAAATGGTTGGTTCAAAAGACAAACATCTTCATAATATTTCTTAACTCTTCCTTCAACCATTCTGTCAACGATTTGTTGTGGTTTTCCTTCATTCAAAGCTTGAACTCTCAAAATTTCTTTTTCTTGCTCAAGTTCTGCAGGATCAACCTCTTCTTCTCTAACATACTTTGGATTTGCAGCAGCAATTTGCATTGCAATATCTTTTACCAAAAGTTGGAAATCGTCACTCTTTGCAACGAAGTCTGTTTCACAGTTAACTTCAACCAAAACTCCGATTCTTCCACCCATGTGAATGTAAGAAGCAACAAGTCCTTCTGAAGCAATTCTGCTTTGTTTTTTGTCAACGGCCTTAAGTCCTCTTTCTCTCAAAAGAACAACAGCTTGTTCAAAATCTCCATTTGCATCTGTAAGTGCCTTTTTGCACTCCATCATGCCAACACCTGTTTGTGCTCTAAGTTTAGCAACATCTTGTGCAGTAAAACTCATGATAATTCTCCTTTATATTCGATTTAAATAAGATTATTCAGCGTCAGCCTTTGGTTCTTCTGCTGGAGCTTCAGCTGTTTCTACAGTTTCCTCTTTTTCAGCAGCTTCTTTCTTTGGAGCAGCTTTTTTGCGAGGCTTCTTTGCAGGTTTCTTTGTCTCTTCGCCTGCTTCTGCAACATCAGCAGTTGGCTTTGCTTGTTCAAGCAATGTTTCAAGATCAAGTTTTTCTTCTGCCTCGCCCTCGTCGTCTGCTTTCTTCATTGAAACACCTTCTCTTGCTTCAATAACAGCATCTGCAAGTGCACCAGCAATAAGTTTAACTGAACGGATTGCATCATCATTTCCTGGGATTACAACATCAACATGTGATGGATCACAGTTTGTGTCAACAAGTCCAACAACTGGAATGTGCAAAATGTTTGCTTCATGAACACAGATTTTTTCATTTGTTGGATCAACAACAAAGATAACTCCTGGAAGTTC
>Ga0310786_10001750_pt1 | contig 34691 bp, 29 predicted proteins | sample AusTroGonzalo_MG_FD_203881 | JGI IMG/M metagenome (GOLD analysis project Ga0310786, IMG submission 203881) | Bovine rumen microbial communities from tropical cattle in Woodstock, Queensland, Australia - Gonzalo_03 (v2) (version 2) | ecosystem: Host-associated > Mammals > Digestive system >... | reverse complement strand
AAACCACGGTTTGTGGCAGGTAGCATCGGACCTACCAATAAGACACTCTCCATGTCACCTGATGTGAGTAATCCCGCAGCCCGAGAGCTCACCTACGACGAACTGCTGTTTGCATATAAGGAACAAGTGGACGGTCTGATGGCGGGTGGGGTAGATGCTTTGCTCATAGAGACCATCTTCGATTCCCTGAATGCGAAATGTGCCATTGATGCCGCCATGCAAGTGATGGAAGAACGAGACAAAGAACTGCCTATCATGCTCTCCGTAACCATCAGCGACCTTGCAGGAAGAACGCTCAGTGGTCAGACACTCGACGCTTTCCTCGCCAGCATCAGTAGCTATCCGATCTTCTCTGTAGGACTGAACTGCTCGTTTGGTGCGATACAGATGAAACCTTATCTGCGCGAACTCGCCCAAAAGGCTCCTTATTATATCAGCTGTTATCCCAATGCCGGACTCCCTAACGCCTTGGGCCTCTATGATGAGACGCCAGAGAGCATGGCTCCGAAGATGGGAGAACTCGTTGACGAAGGACTGGTGAATATCATTGGCGGCTGTTGTGGTACGACAGACGAGTTTATCCGTTTGTATGGACCGCTGGTCATCAACAAAAAGCCCCATGTGCCAGCGCCTAAACCACAAAACATGTGGCTGTCAGGATTGGAACTGCTGGAGGTGACGCCTGAAGTACACTTCGTGAATGTCGGCGAGCGTTGTAATGTGGCAGGCTCAAGGAAGTTCCTGCGACTGATTAAGGAAAAGAACTACGACGAGGCACTGAGCATCGCCCGTAAACAGGTGGAAGACGGTGCCCTCGTGATTGATATCAATATGGACGATGGTCTGCTCGATGCCCAGAAGGAGATGGTGACATTCCTGAACCTCATCTCCTCAGAGCCCGACATCGCCAAGGTGCCTGTGATGATCGACTCTTCGAAATGGGAGGTGATCATGGCAGGACTGAAATGCGTGCAGGGCAAAGCTATCGTGAATTCCATCTCCCTGAAGGAAGGCGAAGAGACCTTCATCAGTCATGCCCGTGATGTCAAATGGCTCGGTGCTGCGGTAGTGGTGATGTGTTTCGACGAACAGGGCCAGGCCACGACCTACGAACGCCGTGTCGAGATAGCCGACAGAGCTTACAGGATTCTGACAGAACAGGTAGGCATGAATCCTTTGGACATCATTTTTGATCCGAACATATTAGCTGTGGCCACTGGTATGGAGGAACACGACGCCTATGCAGCCGACTTCATCCGCGCGACGGAATGGATTCATCAGAATTTGCTTGGTGCCCATATCAGTGGAGGTGTGAGTAACCTCTCGTTCTCATTTCGTGGCAACAACTATATCCGTGAGGCCATGCATGCCGTGTTCCTCTATCATGCCATTCAGAAAGGCATGGACTTTGGTATCGTAAATCCTTCGACAAAAGTTACTTATGCCGATATACCGGAAGAACAACTTGAAATTATCGAGGATGTCATTCTGAACAGGAAGAAGGGTGCCGCAGACCGTCTGACGGAGTTGGCGGATGAATTAATTAGTAATGAGAAATTAGGAATGAGTAATGTTGATTACACTCAAGGCGGAAAGAACGGCTTGCAAGGTAATCAACATTCCTCATCTCTTATTTCTCATTCCTCATTACCTGTAGAAGAACGTCTCTCCCAAGCACTCATCAAAGGTATTGGTGACCATCTGGAGGAAGACTTGAAGGAAGCCCTGCAGAAATATCCCCATGCGGTGGACATTATCGAGGGACCGCTGATGGCAGGTATGAATACCGTCGGAACACTCTTCGGCGAAGGAAAGATGTTTCTGCCTCAGGTGGTGAAAACCGCCCGTACGATGAAACAGGCTGTCGGCATCCTACAGCCGTATATCGAGGCAGAGAAGTCGGAAGGTGGTAAACGGGCAGGAAAAGTGCTGCTGGCCACTGTGAAGGGTGATGTGCATGATATCGGTAAGAATATCGTAGGCGTAGTGATGTCGTGCAACGGTTATGAAGTGATCGACATGGGTGTCATGGTGCCTGCAGATCAGATTGCAAAGAAAGCCCGTGAAGAACAGGTTGATATGATTGGTCTCAGCGGACTGATCACACCCAGTCTCGAGGAAATGGTGAATGTGGCCCGTGAGCTGCAGCGCGAAGGCATGAATATTCCCATTATGATCGGAGGTGCAACGACGAGTGAGTTGCATGTGGCCTTGAAGATAGCACCCGTCTATGGCGGATCTGTGGTGTGGATGAAAGACGCTTCACAGAACGCCCTTGTGGCTGCCCGTCTGATGAACGACGGCCAGGAGGTGGCGCATGAGTTAGAGGAGAAATACGAACACCTGCGGGAGGAATACCAGCAGACACAGGATGAACTCCTGTCGATAGAGGAAGCAAGGAAACATAAATTGAATTTGTTTGATTAACGATATGAAGAAGACCTTATTATTGGTGATGGCCTGTCTGATGACCATCGTGGCAGAAGCCCAGAAGCGTGAGATGCGTGGCGCATGGATACAGTGCGTCAACGGACAGTTTCAGGGCATGGGTAAACAACGGATGCAGGAGACGCTTAACTCTCAGCTCGACGAGTTGCAGAAAGACGGCGTGAACCTCATTATCTTCCAGGTACGTCCGGAGTGCGACGCTCTCTATGAGAGTAAGATAGAGCCCTGGAGCCGTTTTCTCACAGGACAACAGGGTGTGGCACCAGCACCATACTGGGATCCCCTGCAGTGGATGATCGAAGCCTGTCACAAACGTGGTATGGAACTCCACGCCTGGATCAATCCCTACCGTGCCAAGACGAAGGGTACACGGCAGTTGGCATCCAATCACATATCCGTACAGAAGCCCATGAACTGCTTTTCCTACGACGGACAGTTTATCCTCAATCCCGGCATTCCTGAGAACCGCGACTATATCTGTCAGGTGGTGAAGGATATCGTCAGCCGCTATGATGTCGACGGTCTTCACATGGACGACTATTTCTATCCCTATCCCGTGAAGGGAGAGTCTATCCCCGACGATGAGCTGTTCCAGGACTATTCCAATGGTATCAAAGACCAAGGCGACTGGCGCAGGTATAATGTCAATCTGTTTATCGAACAAGTCTATAAGACCGTCCACGAGACGAAGCCCTGGGTGAAGGTGGGTATCTCGCCCTTCGGCATCTATCGAAATAGGAGTACCTCGTATGTGGGCAGTAACACCAACGGTACCCAAAACTACGACGACCTCTATGCCGACGTGTTGATGTGGGTGAACAACGGCTGGCTTGACTATTGTGTGCCTCAGATATACTGGGAGATTGGTAATCGTGCAGCTGATTACGATACCCTTATCAAGTGGTGGAACCAGTATGCCTCGGCACGTCCGCTCATCATCGGCGAGGATGTGGAACGTACGGCGAAAGCCCGTGACTTGAAAAATCCTCAGGTGCACCAGCAGGCTGCCAAGATGGCTCTCCACCGTCAGATGCCTAATGTACAGGGTACTGTACTGTGGTATGCCAAGGCTGCCGTCGATAATATCGGGAACTATGGCCACAACCTTCGTAATGTCTACTGGAAATATCCAGCCCTCCAGCCTGAGATGCCATTCATCGACAACAAGGCTCCGAAGAAGGTCAGTAAGCTGAAGCCCATTTGGACGGAAGACGGCTATGTACTCTTCTGGACGGCTCCGAAGGGAGACAATTGGAACGACAAGGCCGTGAAGTATGTTGTCTACCGATTCCGCAAGGGAGAGCGTCAGGACTACAGCAATCCCGCCAATATCTTTGCCATCACCCAGCAACCATTCGTCAAGCTGCCCTACGAGAACGGTTCGCAGAAGTGGATTTATGCCGTTACGGCTCTCGACCGTCTGCAGAACGAGAGTAAGGCCGTGAAGAAGAAAGTATCTCTCTAAACTCAAGAAAACCATGAGACAGATCGTCGGACTGATGATGGCCGTACTGCTGATGGCGGCTTGTGGCGGCAGAAGGATGTCGCCGGAGGAACTGCAGAAAAAACTCGACAGTGTGAAAGCCGTTGAGATGAAAGAGAAACTGGCGTTGCAGGGTATAGACCTGGAGTCGTCAGGCAATGTGATGAAACTCTTCTACGACAGTCTGGAGATCCAGCCATTACCTCTGAGTTACAACGAGGACTATATACGCATGCTGCCGTCGTACAAGCCCGTCCCCGACGAAGTCGTGAGCTATATGAATATCGTTGACTGTCGTCATCCTAAGGCTATCTCTCTGCCTGAGACCATTGGTGCCAAACTCATCATCATCGCTGCCGACGAGACCGACGGTGAGTATTCGCTGTGGTTGTATTCGCTCGATGACGACTTTTTCCCTGTCGACAAGCTCTGCCTGTTCTCTGTCGATGAGCGGGAACCAGAGGAGTACACGGAGATCAATCAGGAGGAGTTCCTGCAGTATTTCTCCATCACGAGCGACTATATGATCCGTCTGATGGACTATTCCAAGGAGGGTTATAAAGCCCGACTTGAAGAGATCTACGAGATCGATGACTCTCGAAAGTTCCTCCTCCGTACCAGCCATGAGGAATAGGACGCGAATTGCAAACGTTTACGACTCTTTTTTCAAAAAATCCTTAATAAAAATTAGCAGATAGCTACTTTTTTCGTACCTTTGCAAGGTGCAAGAACGAATCAGTCATTCAGGAATCGTTGAGAGCGTCTCCGATGGTTGTGTCAACGTGCGCATCCTTCAGACGTCGGCCTGTGCTGCCTGTAAGGTGGCTGGGTATTGTCATGCAGCGGAGACGAAGGAGAAGATTGTGGAGGTTTACTGTAGTAATACAGCATCATACACGACGGGACAGGAGGTTGTGGTATCCACCACGGGTTCCGTTGCCAAGCGGGCGCTCCTGTTGGGATTCGGCGTACCGTTCCTGGCGTTGGTGGGCGTACTGGTCATCGTGCTGAAGATCACGGGCAACGAAGGCCTTTCAGCCCTTTGCGGACTGGCAGCCCTCATACCTTATTATATCATCCTCTACCTCTGCCGCGATCGTATCCGTCGGCAGCTGACGTTCTATCTGGAATAATAACAACAAATATAAACGCTTTATGAATTTCATCTTGATTGCAGTCATTGTCTTGGGAGTCATCGGACTGATAGCCGCTATCATGCTGTATGCCGCCTCCAAGAAGTTTGCTGTCTATGAGGATCCCCGCATTGCGCAGGTGGGCGAGTTGCTGCCTGGAGCTAACTGCGGCGGATGTGGATTCCCAGGCTGTAGCGGTATGGCCGACGCCCTCGTGAAGGGTGCCGACGCTGGAAGCCTCGACGGACTGATGTGTCCCGTCGGTGGTGCCGAGACGATGGGAAAGGTGGCCGATCTGCTGGGAATGGCGATAGCCAACTCCGAGCCGATGGTGGCCGTGGTGAGATGTAACGGCACTTGCGAGCATCGGGCCAAGATTGCCGAGTATTCTGGTCTGCGAACCTGTGCCGCGATGCACGCCTGCGGAGCCGGTGAGACGGCCTGCGGCTTCGGTTGTCTGGGCTGTGGCGACTGTGCCGAGGCCTGTCAGTTCGGGGCCATCAAGGTCAATCCCGAGACGGGTATCCCTGAGGTCGACGAGGAGAAGTGTACCTCCTGTGGCGCCTGTGTGAAGGCATGTCCGCGTGGCATCATCGAACTCCGCAAGAAGGGTCCGAAGGGTAGGAGAGTGTTTGTCTCCTGCGTCAACAAGGACAAGGGTCCTGCTGCGATGAAGGCCTGTGCAGTCAGCTGTATCGGCTGTGGCAAGTGCGAGAAAGAGTGTGCCTTCGGGGCGATTACTGTCGAGAACAATCTTGCGTATATCGACTACACGAAGTGCCGTCTCTGTCGTAAGTGCGAGAAGGTCTGTCCGAAGCACGCCATTATCGCCGTGAACTTCCCCGCTCCGAAACCCAAGCCTGAAGGTCCAGCAACCTCAGAAAAACCGGAAGTAACAGAAGCTCCGTCAAAACCCACTAATGAAGGAAAGGAGGCCCAAGCATGAATATCAGAACATTCAGTATAGGTGGTATCCACCCCGATGAGAACAAGCTGACCCACGAGGCCAAGACGCAGGTGGCTGCCCTGCCCAAGCAGGCCATCTTCCCGTTGAGCCAGCATATTGGTGCCCCAGCCAAACCTGTTGTCCAGAAGGGCGACAAGGTGAAGGTGGGCACGCTGATTGCCGAGGCCGGCGGATTCGTATCTGCCCCGATCTTCTCGTCCGTCAGCGGTACAGTCTTTAAGATTGACAGCGCCATCGACGCTACAGGCTATCGCAAGCCCTGTATTATCATCAATGTCGAGGGCGACGAGTGGGAAGAGACTATCGACCGCTCCGACAAATTGGAGACCGTCGAGGCTCATCCCGAATTGACGCCCGAGGAGATTGTCACGCGTATTAAGGACGCCGGCGTCGTCGGTATGGGCGGAGCCTGTTTCCCCACATTCATCAAACTCACCCCGCCGCCCACGGCTAAGGCCGAGTGTGTGATCATCAACGCCGTAGAGTGCGAGCCTTATATCACCGCCGACTACCGTCTGATGATGGAGCATGCCGACGAGATCCTCATCGGTCTCGAACTCCTGATGAAGGCTGCCAAAGTGACGAAGGGCTATATCGGCATCGAGACCAATAAGCCCGCCGCCATCGAACTGCTCACGGAAAAGGTGAATCAAAAATTCAATATTCAATCTTCAATTTTCAATGTTGAAGTCGTTCCTCTGGCTCAGCGTTACCCGCAAGGTGGAGAGAAACAGCTTGTCGATGCTGTCATCCATCGTCAGGTGCCTGCGCCTCCTGCCATCCCCGTGAACGTTGGTGCCATCGTCCAGAACGTAGGTACTGCCTTTGCCGTCTACGAGGCCGTGATGAAGCACAAGCCCCTTTTCGAGCGCTATACCACCGTTACGGGTAAGCAACTGGCCAACCCTTGCAATTTCCTCGTGCGTATGGGTACCCCGATGCAGGATCTCATCGACGCTTGCGGCGGTATGCCAGAGGGCGACAATAAACTGCTGGCCGGCGGTCCGATGATGGGTAAGGCTCTCACCAGTACTGAGGTACCCATCTGCAAGGGCACCAACTCCGTGACGATCATCTCTGGCGAGGAAGCCCGTCGCAGGGAGCCCCAGCCTTGTATCCGTTGTGCCAAGTGCGTCCTGGTCTGTCCGATGGGTCTCGAGCCTTATCTGCTGGCCAAACTCTCCGAGGTGAAGAACTGGGAGCGCTGCGAGCGCCAGGACATCATCAACTGTATCGAGTGCGGCTCGTGCCAGTACACCTGTCCCGCCCATCGTCCGCTGCTCGACGACATCCGTCAGGGCAAGTCTACTGTCATGGGCATCATCCGCAGCAGAGCTGCTAAAAAGTAAAAAGGTAAAAAAGAAAAGGTAAAAGATATAATGGGAAAATTAATTGTATCACTTTCACCACATGCCCACGGACGGCAGTCTGTAGAGCGCAACATGTATGGTGTGATCATCGCCCTGATGCCCGCCATGCTCGCTTCGTTCTACTTCTTTGGTCTGGGTTCCGTCATCGTGACGGCAACGAGTGTGGCTGCCTGCTGCTTCTTTGAGTGGGCTATCTGTAAATATATCCTGAAGAAGCAGGAGAATACTCTGTTAGACGGCTCGGCCGTGATTACAGGTCTGCTCCTGGCTTTCAACCTGCCTTCCAACCTCCCCATCTGGATTATCCTCATTGGTGCACTTTTCGCCATTGGTGTCGCCAAGATGACCTTCGGAGGCCTCGGCAACAACATCTTCAATCCGGCCCTCGTGGGTCGTGCAGCCCTGTTGGTGGCTTTCCCTGCCCAGATGACCACATGGCCGAAGATCGGACAATGGGACACCTACCTCGATGCCGAGACTGGTGCCACGCCGCTTTCCATCATCAACTGGGCCATCAGGAGTGGCGATGCTTCGGTATTGGAGCAGCTGCCGTCATCTTTCGACCTGTTCCTGGGTAATCACTCAGGAGGTGCCGGCGCGATGGGTGAGATCTGTGCCCTGGCCCTCCTCTTCGGATTGGCGTTTATGCTTTACGAGAAGATCATCACCTGGCACATCCCCGTTTCCATCCTCGGAACTGCGTTTGTGTTCTCAGGTCTGCTCCATCTGGCCGACCCCATCTATCCCGATCCTCTGTCTGTGCTTCTGACGGGTGGTATCATGCTGGGAGCCATCTTTATGGCGACGGACTACGTGACGAGCCCGATGACGCCGAAGGGACAGCTCATCTACGGTGTCGCTATCGGCTTACTGACCGTCATCATCCGTAACTGGGGATCCTATCCAGAGGGCATGTCGTTCGCTATTCTCATCATGAATGCGTTCACACCGCTCATTAACAATTATGTGAAACCCAAGCGCTTCGGCGAAGTAGTCAAATCGTGAAATAGTAAAATCGTGAAATATGACAATGAAGAAGCTTGAATCTACATTGACGAATATGGTGCTGGTGCTCACGGGCGTGGCTGTCATTATGGGCGGAATCCTTGCCTTCGTGAACCACCTGACCGAAGGGCCCATTGCCGATCAGAAGGCGAAGGCCCTGGCCGACGGTATCAAGAGCGTGATGTGCGTGGCTGACCTCAAGGTGGCCAAGACCGATACCGTCCGACAGAACGTAGCCGGCAAAGAGCTTACCTATATTATCTATCAGACGCAGGACGCTCAGGGACATGACCTTGGCGCAGCCGTACAGAGTACCACAGGCGGCTTCGGCGGTGACCTGAAGGTGCTCGTGGGCTTCGATCCCGATGGCAAGATCCTCGGCTACACACTGCTCGAACATGCTGAGACGCCAGGCCTCGGGGCCAAGGCCGACAAGTGGTTCCAGCAGGGTGGAAAGGGTGACATCATCGGCAAGTCGCCCGCAGAACCTCTCTCCGTCTCGAAGGACGGCGGTCAGGTGGATGCCATCACGGCCTCTACCATCACCTCTCGTGCCTTCCTCCTCGCTGTGAACAATGCTTATACCGCTTACAAGGCCACTCCCGTCACCGACGGCGAAACAGGTGCCACAAAGCCAGCTAAGAATTAAGAATTTAGAGATATGAGTTATATTAATATCATCAAGAACGGTATCATCAAGGAGAACCCCACGTTCGTCCTGATGCTCGGTATGTGTCCCACGCTGGCCACGACCACCTCTGCCATGAACGGTATGTCGATGGGACTGGCCACGATGGCGGTGCTCATCTGCACCAACGTTGTGATCTCCTGTCTGAAGTCCGTCACCCCCGACAAGGTGCGTATCCCCGTGTTCATCGTTGTTATCGCTGCCTTTGTCACCATCCTGCAACTGGTCATCAAGGCCTACCTGCCTGATGTCGACGCAGCCCTCGGACTGTTCATCCCGCTGATCGTGGTCAACTGTATCATCCTCGGCCGTGCTGAGGGCTTTGCCTCGAAGCAGAGCCCTGTAGCTTCGCTCTTCGACGGCATTGGTATCGGTCTCGGCTTCACGCTTGGCCTGACGCTCCTGGGTCTCTGCCGCGAACTGCTGGGTGCCGGCTCCGTCTTCGGACTGACGCTTGTGCCCGAGACCTACAACATCCTGCTCTTCGTGCTGCCCCCGGGTGCTTTCATCACCCTCGGCTTCCTGATTGCGATTGTGAATAAGTTGCGCCAGGCATAATTTTCAATTTTCAATTATAAATTTTCAATTGAATATATGGAATATTTATTGATTTTCATTAGCGCCATTTTTGTGAACAACATCGTGTTGTCACAGTTCCTCGGCATCTGTCCGTTCCTCGGCGTATCCAAGAAGATTGACACCTCGCTGGGTATGTCGGCTGCCGTCGCCTTCGTGCTGACGCTCGCCACCGTCGTCACCTGGCTCGTACAGAAATATGTGCTCGACGCCTTCGGCCTGCAATACCTGCAGACCATCGCCTTCATACTCGTCATCGCCTCGCTGGTGCAGCTTGTGGAGATCGTGCTAAAGAAGGTATCGCCTGCGCTCTATCAGGCCCTCGGCATCTTTCTACCGCTCATCACGACTAACTGCGCCGTGCTCGGTGTGGCCATCCTTGTCATCCAGAAGGACTACTCGTTGCTCCAGAGTGTCGTCTACGCCTTCTCTACAGCCATCGGCTTCGGCGTGGCGCTGACCGTCTTTGCCGGCATGCGTGAGCAACTCGAACTGGTGAAGATCCCCAAAGGCATGCAGGGCATGGCCATCGTGATGCTCTCCGCTGGCCTTCTCTCGTTGGCCTTCATGGGCTTCTCTGGTGTCGATGGCGGCCTGAAGACCCTCTTCGGTCTCGACTAAAGTATTCTCATCCACTCCTGAGTTCTTGCACAAGAGCGGCAAAACCGAGCAGGAGGGGTGAGGGATGGTCTGAACAAGCGATAGATCCGCCTCGGATTCGCCTCAATAAGAAAGGTACGTTGTAATGGCGTGCCTCCTTTTTTATCCTTGTCTTCTTCTAAAGTAATACAAGTTGTACTTTTGCGATCTATATTCCTTTGCATTGTTAAGCTGATTCTTTAGGTTCTATTCCGTATAAAGAAAGACTTTCAACAGGCTTTCGGTTTGAGCCCCCAAACGGTCACGGTCACACGTGTGACCATGTGACCTTTTATATCAGACAACAATTCTGATTATGCTACATATTCCAACTTGTTTATCAAATATAATTTATTGAAAATAAAGCAATTGCAAATTAATTGCTTTATATTGTGCACGGATAATTATTTACACTTTTGTCTGCTTTTTCATCCAGTGGTCACATGGTCACACGTGTGACCGTGACCGTTTTTTGTCTTTTGCTATCCAGACATAGCAAAATCGGGGGTACGTTTATAAGTATATATACTTAAGGGTCGTTAAGATGCCTTGCACGACAGTAAAGGATGCTTAGTTACACAGTAAGGGATGGCACTTTAGGGGGTATAACAGGCATCTTAACAACCCTAAAGTGCCATACTTTACACCCTAACTTGGCTGTACTATCCCTCGTGCAAAGCATCTTAACGACCCTTAGAAGGCATCCCTATCCAGCAGATCGGGGCGGAGGCGGCGGGTGCGCTCCATGGCCTGATCGAGTTCCCATTCGCGAATCTTTGCCTCGTTGCCGCTCAATAGGATATCGGGCACTTTCCAGCCTTTATAGTCGGCAGGTCGTGTGTAGATGGGAGCAGCGAGAATATCGTCCTGGAAACAGTCGGAGAGGGCGCTCTGCTCGTCGCCGATGACACCTGGCACGACTCGTACGACGGCGTCGGCAATCATGGCTGCCACGAGTTCGCCACCCGTCAGCACGAAGTCGCCGATGGAGATCTCACGGGTGATGAGGTGGTCACGGATACGCTGGTCGATACCTTTGTAATGACCTGCGAGGATGATGAGATTACCTTTTAATGATAGTTCGTTGGCGATGTGCTGGTCGAAGCGTTCGCCGTCGGGCGATGTGAAGATGACCTCGTCGTAGTCGCGCTCTGCCTTCAGGGCAGTAATACAGCGGTCGATGGGCTCGCATTGCATGACCATACCGGCAGATCCGCCGTAGGGATAGTCGTCGACACGACGCCACTTGTCGAGGGTATAGTCGCGAAGGTTATGTAGACGGATCTCCGCCAGTCCTTTCTTCTCAGCTCTTGCCAGTATCGACTCGTGGACAAAGCCCTCGAGCATCTCCGGCAATACCGTGATAATATCTATTCTCATGCGGTCAGGGTCATTTCGGTACGAAGAGTACCTTCTTGTCGTCTTTCTTGGCAGCGGGCTTGGCCTTACTCTTCTTCTTCACCTTGCCTGTGGCATTCACGATGGCGGGCTTGTCGGATGCTGCATCACTCTCTTTCTCCTTGACGGCAGTATTGTTACTGCGGACACTGATCTCGAAGGGGTAGGAGATAGTGGGGCAGCCGTCTTCGGTGATGTCGACATTGAAACGCACTTCCTTATCGTGCCAGCCGTACATACGGGCGGTGTAGAGCTCCTCGGTCATCTTGCTGAAGGAGCAGATGACGGAGTCCTCGGCCTCGATATTCACGTCGCGGAAATAGTTCATGCCATCGCGCTGTCCTGTGTTGCGGATCATAATCTCGGCGGTGAGCACAGAGCCGCTGACCTGATGGGAGAGCATCTGTACGGCGTAGTTGTTGATATACCATTTATTATAAGGTATGATGGCGGGGCTGAACTTCAGACCGTCGTAGTTAAGCGAGAACTTGACGGACGACGGCGTGCGCTCCAGACCAATCTCCTCAGGGATGTTGAGGGTGGTCTCATAGCTCAATACGGCCGTCTCGACATTGACATTCTCGCGACGGGTGTCGATATTGATCCGACAATTGTCGTCTTCGCTCGAGAGGGTCATCAGCGAGAGGGTCATATATGGTGGGCAGACCACTTTGATACTGCTTTTTGCAGTCTTGTGCTCGAAGCCGATGTCGAGGCCTTCATTGAGGACGAAGCGACAGCTGGCCTTGGAATCGACGCTGACGACGCCGAACTTTCCCTTTTGCTGGACCAGAGCCTCGTTGTCCCACACTTTCTCCACATCCTCGAACTGTGCAGGTAGCACTTCCTTTCCCTCGTACTGGAGGCCCAGGAGATCGGTGCCGTTATAGACTATCGCCTTGATGGAACTCTTCGGATCGGGAACCTCGTCCTGAGGCACGGCAATCTGGCGTGAGGGCTGACCTGTATAGCCGATACCAGTCAGACGCATCAGGTGGTCGAAGGTCATGGTGCCTTGCTTGAACATGATGCTGTAACCTTTCTCCTCGGTATTGACTTTCACTGGACGCTCGTTGGCGATGACACGGGTCTTCTTGTTTTCCAGGTCACCGTCGGTGGACAGTGGTGTCAGCTTCGCGCTTTTATACTCGTATTCATAGAAGCGTTTCTTCAGCACGATGATGCTCTTGCCATTGCTTGGCGAGGAGATGAAGTCGATGTCTTCCTGGTCGTAGTCCTCGCCCAGGTTCAGCTCTGCGCTCTTGCCAGTCTTAGCATCGAGGATGTCGTAGGTGTAGCCGCCGTCGAGGATGTGCTTCATCGACTTGGGGGCTCGTACCCAGGCATAGCCTTCGCAGAAGGGTGAGGCATAGGCGTAAGGGCCGATGGCACTGCCGTCTTCGGCGCGCACATACCAATAGCCGGTGGCGTTATATACAGCGAGGTAGCCGTCGGAGAAACGGCTCATGCTGCCGAGCTTGTACTGATGGGCTGAGAAATCGTGTACCTCACCCTTGTCGCTGGTGTAGCCAATGCATTTGCCATCGTTGAAGAGCAGACCCATGTGGGAGTTGAAGGGGGAAATGCTGTCGTACTGCAGGGGTACGATCTCTTTTTCCGTGGCGTCGAGGATGCCGTATTTATTGTTTTGAGAGACGATATAGTACCCGTCGCCGAGCATGCGGATATGGTCGTACGACGGATGGATCACCCACTTGGCCACCTGGCCGTAGGCACACATCGAAGAGATAAGAATGATTGAAAGCAGTATCTTTCTCATTATATATTTTCTATTTGTTTGATTATATCATCGATTTTCCCCTTGAACTCCAAGTCCTGACTCTGATCGGCCTGACGACGGGCGGTCTGGAGCAGCTGATGGGCCTTGTCGAAGTCCTGGTTCACACTGATGGCATTCAGGAAATAGAACGACAGCCAGTAGAGTGACTTGTAGTCGGTGGAGTCTGTCACGTTGATGGACTTCTCCAACCATTCGATGGATGATATCCTGATATCCTTGGATACGGGGATGCCGTTGTTGTCGATCTGCCAACCCAAAAGTCGTTTGCGACGGTCTGACTCAGTGTCATTAGGTATCCAGGCATAGGTATAGGCCATCTCGTGAATGGCATCCTTGTTACCTTTCTCTGCGAGGGCAGCCATTCTGGTGAGCGCACTCTTTATGCTGTCGGGTTCGTCGTAGGCGAACAATGCCTTGCATGCTTCAAACTCAGCCTGTTCTGCCTGCTTCAGCAGAGAGTCAGTATTAACGGCCTGCGTCTGACTGTCGTCCGCGTTGTCGTGGTTCCCCATCATGAAGAATCCGCCAATGACCAGGACGGCAAGGACAACTGCGGCGATGATGATGTAAAGCCGGTTGTTGCCAGATGGCTTTTCGTCGGTAGTTGCGGAACCAACGATAGTGCCTCTAATTGTGTTATCGTCAGGTTGCAGGTACTCATCGGGCAACTGCATGGTTGTCGCCTTGGCAGTGGTCTCTGCCTTGGGAACGGCGTTGCGCAGTTCCGGATGGCGGATGGCACGGGTGGCTATCTCTTCCAACATTTCAGCACTCGGGCGCCGCCAGGGTTCTTCCTGCAGACAGTCGTCGAGTGTTTTCTTCAGCAACGGCGAGAATTCTCCGGGCAGTTCGGGAATCTCCGCACCCTTACGCTGCAGCAGTCCTCCGTCGTTACCGAAGGGGAGCATGCCTGAGGTCAGCTCGTAGATGGTAGAGCCCAGCGAATAGATATCGTTGGCCATCACGGGCAAGTTGTTGCGGGAGAAGCGCTCAGGCGCCATATAGGAGATGGTGCCCGCAGAGAGCAGGGCCATGTCCTGGTTAGACACACGGCTGAGCGACTGCTTGACCTGTGTGCTGACACCGAAGTCGGTGAGCATATAGTCGCCATTATCGTTGAGCAGGATATTGGCGGGTTTGATGTCCTGATGGAGAACCGGAGGATTCATGTTGTGGAGATAAGCCAGAGCGCTGGCGGCATCTCTCAACAGCTTCCAGGCTTCTTCCTCGTCCATCTTTCCAACCATCTTTCCTATGTTTCCCCTTTCGCAGTAGGGAAGAATCAGATAAGGTCGGTCACCGCTGACGGCAAAGAACAGCGGGCGAAGCAGATTCTTGTGATTGGCATTGACCATGAGGGCAAACTCATGGGTGAGGACTTCCTTGCCATCCTCGTCAATGCCTGTGGTAGGGTTGTATATTTTCAGGGCAAGGGTCACTCCCGTCTGGATGTCTCTTACTTTCCAAACCTCAGAGAAGGCACCTCGCCCGAGAAGTTCTTCTTGTTCGTATCGTTCGTCAAATATGGCCATTGCTGTTTATCATCAGAATTCGTAACCAACGGTGAATGAAACACCCTGGAATTTCTCTTTCTCGTCGCGGCTTGTATTCTTGTCATAGTAATGACAGAACGACGTGAGGTCGGCTGTCCATGCTGCACTAAGGGATAAGCAGCCACCTACGATCAGTTTCAAGCCTGCCTGATAGCCGAACTGGAAACGGTTGTAATCGTAGTCGTATGTATAGTCGCCATCGAAAATTACCCATTTATCCCAGTTGCCATATTTGTCTCTGTCGACTTCCTCGGCATAGATATTCCACTTCACGAAACAACCGCCGAAGGGCACGATGGCAAATTCGGGCGCAAGGTCGAAACGGAAGGCAATGTTAATGGGAATCTTGGAGTAATACAGATTGAAGTTGTACTTGTCACCATTACTATATCTCTCACTGAACCACGCGCCGCTGGCCTCGAAGTTCGTTGCTAAATAAACGGGGCTGTAGCCCAATTGGAAGTTGTAGCCGAATCCGACCGTTGCGGTATGGAACAGACGGCTATCAGCATGATTGACTGTTGTTGTGAGCTTCATGGGAGCATAGCCGCCATAAAACGTGCACCAGCCTTCCTCGTAGTCGTTGTATGAATTATGAGCATTGCTGGTGTAGCGTGACTCGCGCCAGTTTCCGTATTCGTCATAATACTGTGCAGAAGCCGTGCTGCAGATCATAGCCATAAGGGCTGCTGTTATAAATCTAATCTTTTTCATTTTGTATGGTTTTTAACGTGAATGTCTGTGTGAACTACCTCCACCGCCTCTACTGCTTCCACCGCCTCTACTGCTTCCGCCGCCGCCACGGGAGCCGTTGAAACTTCCACCTCGGGAACCTCCGCCGCTGAAGCCTCCACTTCGGGAACCACCTCCGCGGAAATTATTACTGCTTTGTCGGCGGATGGGAGGACCTGACGAGAAGCGGCCTGCGCCACCACCGTCAAGACGGATGTTGACAGAGGAGCTACTGCTGCCGATGACCGGTGAACCATGACGGTTCAAGGGCAATGAGCCTGCTGCCGTCTCACTGGGAGGAATATCTTCTACGGCATAGTCGTTGTTATGTGCCGGCTGCTTGACGAGGGCTGAGAGCTCCTGCGATGCCTCGGCTCGGTGCTTGCCGTTAGGATAGTTGCGGAGATAGTTGTCGTAGTCGCGAGCTGTCACGCAACTGTAGAAGGCCTGGTCGTCGGCCGAGGGCTTGTCTACAGGCTTAGAAACGGGTGCCACTGGCTTCTTGGGTTCTTCCTTAATCACAGGAGCCTCTGGTTCCGGTTCTGGCTTTTGGGACTTTTCGTTCTCAGTAATATAAATCGTCTTCTCTTGGGAAGTATTCTTGGCATGTTCTGTCTGATGGGTTTTGTCAGGACTGGCTTCATGGGATTCTTGCATCAAGGCCTGAGGAGCCGGACTGTTCGTCATCGACGCAATGTGATGCTGGGCTTCCTTCACATATGAAGAGTTAGGATGGTCCTTGATGAATTGCTCATAATCCTGTATGGTCTTGCAAGAGAGATAGTCTTGCTGTTCGTTGATCTCGCTGATTATCATGGAACCGCCTGTAATCAGCAGGATGCCAAAGATGACAGCTGCTGCAATCAGCAGTCCACGTTTCAGGATGGTATTGCCGCCACTATCAGAAGTCTTTGGGCTGTTATATTCCTTGCTCTTATTGATGCGGCTGTTGATAGTGCTCTTACGGCTCGATGCGGACACCGAAGGCTGATAAGTATGTACTTCGTTTATACTCTGCTGAATGCTGTCGGCAGGCATGGATACGATATCGGAGTGGGGGAGAAGGGTGTTGTCCTGAACGACGCTCTGGGATTCTGGCTTCGGTGCAGGTGCGACGTTCTGAATGGGTAACAGGGGTACGGTCCTATGCTGTAGCCACGCCGTTGCATATTCATTGATCTGAGTGGCTGTAGGACGGTTCCATGTTTCTGCAGCCAGACAGCAGGTGACTAAGTTTGCCAGTTCGGGTGAGAATGTTCCGCTGATGGCTGGGATGCGGGCTCCATTAAGCTGTACACAGCCGCCCATACCTTCCCAAAGCACGTCGCCTGTCATCAGTTCGTAAAGGGTCATACCGAAGGCCCAGATATCACTGGCCAACACAATCATCGGTTTCTCGGAGAAGCGTTCAGGACCCATATAAGCTATGGTGCCTGAGCTGCTATTGTTGTTTGTGCGACTCATCTTCGTACGGAAGGTACGGCTGATGCCGAAGTCTGAGATGACATAACGGCCGTCGCTGGTGACGAGGATATTGTCGGGCTTGATGTCCTGATGAACGACGGGGGGCTGTTGACTGTGCAGGAAGGCAAGTCCACCAGACACGTCGAGAACGAACTTCCATATCTCCGACTCTGGCATCTGCCCAATCTGACGGCTTACAGAACCATTGGCACAGTAGGGCATCACCAGATAAGGACAGTTCTCATAGACATCGAAGTGATTGATGTTCAGAAGGTTGGGATGACGCAGACGGTAGGCAATCTTGAACTCATTGCGGAAGTCCTCAATCCCTTTTTGGTCGAGGGTGCCGTAGAATTTGATGGCCACATCGATGTCTGCCAGCACGTTATGTGCCAGCCATACGTCTCCAAAGCTGCCATGTCCGAGTTGTTTCAGCAACTGATAATGCTCAGCGATGATACTACCTTCTGCGAGATTCATTGTCGTCGTTCTTTTTGTGAAGGATATGCGCCCGTCATAGACGGCGGACACATATCCTGATAAGCTAAGTTCTAATCAACCTCGTAGCCGCCCTGGCCCTTACAGGTCTGGCATCGACCAGAACCCTTACAAGCCTTACACTGGTTGCCGCTGATCTTACCGGTGCCCTTGCAGGATGAGCAAGAACCCTTACCATTGCAGACGGCACAGTTGCGCCACTCGCCACGCTTGATGATCTGCTCACCCTCGTAGTATCTGGTGTGAGACGAGGTGGTAGACACTCGGTGGCTGCATGATGTTGTAGCTGCCAGTCCGAATACGGCCATGATAGCTAATGCTATTACTGATTTCTTCATTTTATTAGGATTTTAATTGTTTGACTTTTAGAAAAATGCTGTTGACTGTCGCTGATATCTCATTACGGATGGGTTCGCAGTCGGGGATGAAATAGATGCACAATCCTGCCACTATCAGAAGTAGCAAAAGAAAGAGAAAATAGCGCGGCCCCTTTCGCCTCCGTCTGATATGTACGTTACGGATGGTCGTGTTGAGTTCCTCTTCGGAGGCCTCTTCCTCTTCGTCTTTTGACTCTTCTTCTCCTTCGTCCTCCGGTTGGGCTTCCGTCTCATCTTCTTCTCCCTCACGATGGATGTTGCATACGGCAATAGTTACATTGTCGTAGCCACCATTGGAAAGGGCTGCAGAGATGAGCTCGTTCTTGCAGTCTAGCGGATTGTCATGGAACTCTATCATCGTGTCAAGGATCTGATTGTCATGACAGAGTGATGACAGTCCGTCGCTGCAGAGCATGAGGCAGTCGCCGTTGTGGAGCTGATAGATGCGGGTCTCAGGGTTGGCACGGTTCTCCACGTCGCCGAGGCATCGGGTGATGACATTCGACAGCGGGTGGTCATGCATGAGCTCAGGATCGAGCTCTCCCTTATCTACCAGTTCTTGGACATAGGAATGGTCTTTGGATAGTTGGATGAGTCCGTGCTGCTTGTTGAGAACATAGCAACGGCTGTCTCCACACCAGCATACATAAGCCTTGTCGTTAAGAACCCAGGCCATGACGACAGTAGTACCCATACCACGGGTACTGCTGTCTTCCTGGCTCCGTTTGAGAATGTTCAAGTCGGCTGACTTGACGACATCTTTCAGGAATTCCTGGATAGATTTGTCGTCGGAGATGGCGTCTTTGACCTGTTCTGGCGTGAACATGTTCTGTATAGTCTCGACAGCGATGGCCGATGCCACTTCGCCAGCATTTGCACCGCCCATACCGTCGGCCACTACTAAGAGTACACCATATTCTCCGAGGTCAGTATACTCACTGGTCTGGGGAATCATCCAGTTTGAGGCCATAAGGTCGCTGCATACAACAAAGTTATCTTCATTGTTCTGCCTGATAAGACCGACATTCGTCCCCGCAGCCAACTTGAATTTTATGTCTGACATATTTTCTTATTAATTACATTTTGCAATAGGTACAAGCTTGTCTTCACCTCTAAGCTGTCCAACCATAACACCGATGGCACGATACGCACCGTTCGTCTCCTTTACGAAAGCAGGAGAGCCCAGATAACCGGGGTTGCGGTTTGCATCCTGAAGGATGATATTGCCGTCTTTGGTATCGGTGCGGGAAGTGCTTGACTTGAAGTAGCTTACATAGTCTGGCAGGTTGTGAATGTTAGGATTATCCTTGAATCCAGCCACCTGGATCTCAGTACCACCGTCGCTCGACAGAGACTTACCTGCATCGTAGGGGATACCGGCGCTGCTCTTGCCTGGCAGCAGGGCGTAGCACTGTGACCACGGCGTGTAAACGGTAAGCGAGTAGGTCACCTTCTTGCTCTTGCTGATTTCAATACCATTGTCCTTCAGACGAGCTCTAACGTCCTTGGTAATGGTGATGGTCTCCTCAGCACGGTCGCCACTTGTGTCAACCACGAAGTCGAGGTTGTTGAAAGTCAGCTTGTGGGCTGTTCCTGCTGTGCTATATGCATCATAGTCGATGATGACCTTACAGCCTGCAGCCACATACTCTGCCATAAGCACACGCCACTCTCCGCCAAGCTCTTTATAGAAGAACCAAGGTTGGATGTTCTGACGGGCAGTAACCAATGTACCGTTGCTCAATACGAAAGCTGTACCGCAGATCACATCGGTCAGAGAAATACCAGGATCAAATGCACGACCGTCTCTTTCAACAGTGATACGGCGAATCTTCAGCGTGTAGATGTGCCTGTAGTAGTCGCGGATGGTTGCGCTGGCATCACCATGTGCGGTTGGGTTAGCCTGCATGGCACCTTCAACAACAGCTTCTTCACCGGAGATAATGGCATCCTTTCCAATACCGGCAATCTCCTCGTCAGCATCCTTGTTCGTGGGTACCATTACAGATGAGCCTTCTAAGGCGTCGGGAGCAACACTTGCAATATCCTCCTCATCCATACCATCGTCGATGGCCTGACGGCTAACCTTAGCCAATTGTCTCTGATAACGGCTGGCCTCAGAAGCGACACTCGACAGCTGACGGTTCACATAAACGATACGCTGACGGATCTCTTCCTTCTTGGCCTCAGGTGCTGCTGCCAACTCCTGATTCAGCTGTTCCTGCTCCTGTAACAAACCTTGTTTTACAGTTGCAAGAGAGTCGAGTTTCACCTGATAGCTGGCCATCTCCTGACGGAGAGCCTTATTATCGAGGCTGAGTTTGTAGTTCCATGCTCCGAAGCCGAGAATGGCCAGGATCAATAAAGCAGAAAGTGCCCAAATAGCACGACGATAGGGGCGAAGAGCCTGCTGGCGGAACAGATTCATACGCTCAGTGAGCTTAATGCTTGAGGTAAGTCCCTGCTTGCCCTGCGGCTGGATGAAGCCAAGACGCGGACCGTTGACAGAGAGCTGGATCTCATCACCCGACTGCAGATAATAAGTGCCCTGAATCGGACGACCGTTCACCAATGTCGGGTTAGAGTTCGACAGATGAATCAGTTGCCAGTTGTTACCGTCACGGACGATAGCGGCATGCTTGCGGCTGACAGTATCAAAAGATTCGTCGTAACGAACCTGACAAGAAGCATCACGACCGATCTCAATCTGGTCGATGATGATTTTCTGTGACTCACCAGCACTGTGATACTTACTGCTGGTCTTGTGCTCCAGGATGTAATAAGTACGTCCTGATCCGTTGAAGATTGCACCCATGCCTGCTCCTACTGAGCCTGCTACTGTGCGTTTGTAATTGTTTTGTGTATCCATAAAATTTATAATTAAAGGGTTATTAGAAATTTTCAAATCTCATGGTAACGTCACCTATAGCGATGATGTCACCAGCTTTCAGATAGAATCCATTAGATGTGACAGGCTTAGCATTAACATACGTACCGTTGCTGGAAAGTTTCCACTGCCGGTATTCATTACGCCACTGACCATCCCGAATGACCCATAGTCCTGTACTCGGATCTCGTTCGATGGTGCAATGAAAACGTGACATGAAGTCGCTGAAGTCTGATTTGATCTTGATGGCGTTTCCTTGCTGTCTGCCTATAGTGAGAATCTTACAACCAGCATTCGCCATCTGAGTCAGATTATAGATCTTACCGTATTCCTCACCTTGAAGGATACGAAGTTGGAATCCTCTTGTTTGCTGTTGGGGAGCATAGGACTGTACCATCCTGACGGGCTCAATGTAATTGCCGCCTGCCTGCTGTGGTATCAGCCTGAGCACTTCCTGAACCGTCTGTAAACGTAGCTTAAAGTCTGGCATTAAACAGCCATCAATAATTCGCATCCATTGCTGACCATTGGGCACAGTCTGCAACAGTCCTCTGTTCCAGATACCATCCTTGCCACGCTTCTGATATTCAGCCAGATCGTTATGGGACTCCAAGGATCCAAATGGCAACTGTCCAGTCAAAAGTTGGAAAAGAAGAACGCCGAAAGAGAAAATATCCGTCGTAGGCAATACCGTCGCACCACCTCTTGCACGTGTGACTTGTTCGGGAGGCATATAGGCGTAGGTGCCGAAAATCTGATTAGGTTTGCCGAAGATGTTACGCTGTGTCATTCGGTGTGTACGGTCTCCGGAGATGCCGAAATCTGTCAGGGCAGCCTTGCCGTTTTGCTTGAACAATACATTCTCGGGTTTGAGGTCACGATGTACCTTTCCTCTGTCGTGTAGGGCATTGAGGCCGATTAGGATATCCTGGCAGATCTGTGGCGTTCTGCCGTCGGGTTTACCGAGCAGAGGCTCCAAATCACCACCTGGACAATACTCCATCACAATATACGGATTACCACCTACGATGCCGTAACTCAGGGAGCGAACCAGATTGTCACAGTCGATCTGACCAGTCTTGAACTCCATCTCAAAACGGTCCATGAGTGGTTGCCGGATCTCAGCCGGAACCTCCCACAGCCTTAGGAGCTTCAAGGCATACATATTGCCTCGACCGTCTTCGACCAGATATACAGCACCAAAGGATCCCTCACCAAGGGACTTTTTGACGCTATATCTGCCGTCAATGACGCTTCCTGGCTGGAAGTCACATCTGTCAACAACCTGATAGGTAGTGCTCACGTTATACTGAGAATATTATGTTTCAAATTTGAATCTCCTGTCTCCCAAGACAATGATGTCGCCCGGCTCAATAGCCAATTTGCGGTTTGCCTCAAGATAGGTAGAACCAAGTTCACTATGGTTCAACACATACCACTTGCCATCCTCGCAAATCAGTTCTGCCTGTTCCTTGGAGGTGATGGTACGGTTGTCTTTCTCGGTGTTCTCTCTGTTCAGAATGATAGAATCTCCCTCGTATTCGTTTGTGAAAGGCTCCGTGATCTCACCTTCTTCTGGGATGATGGTCAGATGACATTTCGGCTTCGGGGGCTCAGGGGGTGCTACAGGCTTGTGCTTGATGGCACGAACTGTCGGGAGATGGATACGCTCACCACATTTCGGACAGAAGCTGAAATCCAAGGATACCATTGTTCCACACTTCTCGCATTTCACTTCCTCGGCGATATCCAGCCCCAGATCTTCTGCCACCTTTTGTACAGGCTGTTGCACTGGCTGCTGGATGGCAGTCTGAGCCGCAGATAAACTTGTACCGCAATTCGGGCAGCTATTGAAATTGCCGACAACGGGATAACCGCAATGCGGACAACTCTTAGGTGCCTGGGCTACCGTAGCATTGAGGGCTGCTGGGTTCTGGAAGTCGGCACTGTTGACGATTCTGGTAGGTCTGGGTGTCGGCTCGGCCTGTTGTGAGTTAAGTACCGTTGGCCGAGGCGTCGGTTCTCCGCCATTATAGTTCGAAACATTGACACCCTGATAAGGATCCTTGTATTGGGATCCTCCTGTCTGAAGCGGGTGTCCGCATTTGACGCATACACTACTACCGGGAGCATTGTCCCAGCCACAATTGTTACATCTCATACTCTTTCATTTTAGTTAATGGTATTTTTTTTATTTCTGATCAACTCTGATAATAAACTCCTCGTTCTGACTCTCTATGCGAATATACCCAGTACGACCGCTTTTGAATTCTGGATCGGTCTTGGCCAATGCATCTGCTTTGATGGTAATCTCATTACCACTTGATACGGTCACTTCACACCATTCTGGATATTTCGTCAGTTCCCAGTTCTTATTGTCGGAATAGAGAGTATCACTATTGCAACTGATGCCGACTTTCTGGGTTCCGCCTCTACGTTTATTGATCTTTACATCTGTTTTTGTTGCATCAAGATGAGGTTTGTTACCTTTTTGGACAAGTCTGATGAAACGGGTTACCTGATCATAAATGACTGTTATACCTGTCTGACGACTTAATGTGCTGTTGGTAGCCAGACAGTTCACTTGCAGATTCTTGCCATCCATCGACTTACTCAGTTTACACCAGCTCTCGTGTTCTGAAGCCACATTGGCAATCCAGTCGCTACTTTCTGGTAACGTCTCAATACCTACGATCTTTGTTTCTTCTACCGGATCAAAGGCCAGATTATACGTACTGAGTGTCAACTGTTTCGATGGTGTTACTTTCTTCGTGCTTTCATCGCTATCGTTTCTCTTCTTCTTGGCGAGTCGGTTACACTTGGCAATCTGTGCGTTGCACTTTTTTACATTGGCAGCGCTCTTGTTGATGGCCATAGAAGCCTTGAAGCTGGCAATGGCTCCCTGGTAGTCACCTTTGTTCATCAGGGCGACACCTTTATTATAAGATTCGCTGGCACTCTGGGCGTAACTGACAAGTGGCGTGAAGCACAATAGCCCAATGATCATGAGCAGTTTACTAATTGTTTTCTTCATTTATAGTTTCGTTAGATTGGTTTTCAAGCAAGTCCTCAATGAGGGGTTTGATAGCATCGGCCCTGGTCCTGAATTCTTGAACGTATTCAGCTCCGGCATCCAAATTCTTGTAAATGTTAAGCAAGGCGGTCTTGATGGCCGTCTGCTGTTGGATGGCCATATTTGTTACATTGGCATCGAGAGAGTCTTTATCGGCAAGTGCATCGTCCAGTCTGACAAGCGCCTTCCGATAGATGTCTTCCACATTATTATAAATAGAAGCGTCTGTATATTCATCAGGATGGTTCTGGATGATGGTGTCGGCATTCTCCTTGATTTCAAGTGCCTCTTGGATTCTCACCTGTGCAATGGAGTCATAGTTCACACGGGGAACCACCTCTACAACAGCCTGTTCTTCATCACCACCGCCACCAGAGAATACAGCTACTAATATGCCAATCAGCACGACAGCCGCAGCGACGACACCTATAATGAGATTCTTGTTCGACCCGGACTGGATGGGTTTGCTCTTCTTGATAGATGGTGTGGGCTGTGGGGTTACCACCTGAGACTGATCCGTGTTTCCCACTTTTATCTGTTTTGCGGGTTGAACTGGATCGGGAGTCTGAATAGGGGACGGGGAAGGAGATATGGGCTCCGGAGCTGGTGCTTCATTCTTGATACCGTGCATCTTATTGTATGTCATCTCCTCGATCTTACTGGCCGATGGACGGTCCCATGTTTCTTTAGCTATACAAGCAGTCACAATATCCTTCAACTCCTGTGAATAGTCGCCTTCGATAATGGGAATGTCTGCGCCGTTTTTCTGGAGCATTCCTCCGTGATTGCCAAAGGGTGGCAGACCTGTCATCAACTCAAACATCATCGCACCGAGCGACCACACGTCACTTGCCATAATCGGTTTTGGATTACTGCTGAAACGCTCTGGTCCCATATAGGCCAGTGTACCGCCACTCTGTTCCTGAGCCTTGGCACCACGGATAGTACTCCGAACACGAGCACTGATGCCGAAGTCTGTGATGAGGTATCGGCCTTCGTCGTCAATGAGAATATTGTCTGGTTTGATGTCCTGATGAATCAGAGGAGGAGTCTTCTCATGAAGATAGGCCAGACCTGCTGCCACATCGTGGAGAAGCTTCCAACACTCATCCTCTGGCATGCTCTTCCCTTCTGCGATGTATTTGAAAGCAGAACCATTCTTGATGAGGGGCATGATGAGATAAGGCATGCGATCCCAGCAGTCGAAGTGGGTAGGACGCAACAGGTTGGTGTGGTTCATGTCGAACACCAACGAAAACTCTTGGGTAAAAAGCTTAATACCATTGTCGTCCAGACCGGTTCCTGGGGCATACACTTTCACAGCCACCTGAACCTTAGTCATGTCGTCTTCTGCGAGCCAAACTTCGGCAAATCCGCCTCTGCCTAATTGTCTAATCAGCTTATATCTATCTGCGAAAAGCAGACCTTCTGTTAATGCCATGTTAATTGTTTTGTTATTTTCAACTTCAAAAGTACTATATTTTTGCTTATGATGCAGTTAAAAGCGTCAGTAATTAATAATATTTAATATTTGTTTCTTAATTTTAGCCAAATCGTCAGGTAGAAGAAAGAAAACGTTTGATATCTGCCAGATGTCTCTTCCCCGTCTCGACACCGATGTCATAGATGTGCTGCATCTCCTCTGGATCGTGTGAAATATGACCGATGGGCAGCTTCTCCTGGGGACGAATCACCATGCATCGGCCTTCTCGTTCTGCCTGTCTGACATATTCCAATTCCTTATTATACATGATATGCCGCTTGTCCATCGCATCGATCATTCGTGGATATTTTCGCAAAGCGATACGCATGAGGGGCATCAGGCGATTATGCTCCTTGACATAATCATCGGGCTGCGTGAGGATAACGACATTGCGTTCATAGCCGATGCTCTCAAAATAGGCGAGAGGTATGGAGTCTGCGACACCACCGTCAAGCACTTTCATTCCTTCCAATTCGACCACCTTGGAAGCCAATGGCATAGAGGCCGATGCGCGGATCCAATCATAGGTCAGCGATGTGGCCTTTTCCAGTTTCTTATAGACAGGTTCGCCTGTCTCAACGTTGGTACATACGGCATAGAATTCCATCGGGTTCTTATCAAAGGCCTCATCATCGAAAATGTCATACTGGGCAGGGATGATGTGGTATCCGAATTCGGCATTATATAGGTCGCCTGTTTTTAACCATGACTGCCAGCTGCAATAGCGTTTGTCGTGTGCGAACATTTTATTATATCTAATGGCACGACCCTTTTGTCTCGATTTGTAATTACATCCAAAGGCTGCCCCTGCCGATACGCCTATCAGTCCATCAGGTTCTATACCTGCGTCCATCATTACGTCGATGATACCGCAGGTGAACAAGCCGCGCATTGCGCCGCCTTCAAGCACTAATCCTTGTTTCATTTTGATGTTAGTTTCCCGGTTTTTGATGCAAAGATAATGCTTTTTATTGAAAAGGACATACAAAAATGTGCTAAAAATTTGGATGTATCGGAAAATCTGCTTAATTTTGCGCATTGAAACCATCTATTTAAATGTTTGGACGTATGAAGAAATTGTTTTTTGCTCTGTTTGGCGTAGCAATGCTCACGCTGACATCCTGCCAACCTAAAAAGGTTGCCGTGGCTCACACGCCGTATCGTACCATCGTGACCTACGACATTACGTTCGATGTCAACAAGGCCGATATTAAGGAAGAGTCGTTGGTAGAGATCAATCGCATCAAGACGCTGATGGACCAAAACCCGGAACTGAAGTATGAGGTTCAGGGCCACACTGACTCTACAGGTAATCCAGAGGCTAACCAGAAGCTTAGTGAAAAGCGTGCTCAGGCTATCGTTGACAAACTGGTTGAGTTGGGCATCGACGAGAGTCGCCTGACAGCTGTTGGCAAAGGCCAGTACGCACCTATTGCCGACAACGCCACAGAAGAGGGACGGGCGCAGAACCGTCGTGTGGTGTTTGTTGCGAAATAATCTGTGATGAGATTCTTATTTGCAGTTTTCTCCATTGGCATTTCAGCAAGTGTCTGTGCTCAGACGCTTGCTGATCCTAAGTGTATATCTTTGATGGGTGTTCCTCTCGAAGGTCCTGATTCGGTGTTCTTACCCGCCTTGGAGAGTGTCGGCTTTGTACAAGTGCAGCCTGAAGAACCAGAGCCTGACACCTATTATCTCGAAGGCGATTTCTACGGTATTAAGTCGTCTATGATGGTTACCATCAACGATAAAACCAAGCTGCTTTCCGATGCGGTGGTCACTTGCGGACCATATCGTACCCGCGACCTCTACGACCGTAACCAGAAATACCTCATCGGCCGTCTGCAGCGTGAGTGGGGAAACTTCAAGGCCAAAGGCGACGGCTCGCTCTATATGCTAAATAATTACGGCTATATCCGTCAGTCGACGGGGCTTGACGAAGAGGGGCGTCACGCCATTAGGTATTATTACCTGAACACGTCACCTTATTATAAAGATGCATCAAATATGGGGTTGAAGGGATTAGTGCAGGAGGTCATCACGAGCAATCCCGTCTTTGAGAACGACATGGAACATTTCAGCGAGACAGGACAAATGGCTAACGACGAACTGATAGACCGTGAGTACGATTCACGTGGTTATCTCATCCGTGCCGCTATGTTGGAAAAGAACGGCGGCAAGAGCCGGCTGACCTACGAGTACGACAGCGATGGTTGTCTGGTGAAGCATACGCTGGTCAATGCCTCGTCAGGTCTCCGCTCGGTCTATGAGTATCGCTACAACACCAGCTATGAGATCACGCAGCAGAGCATGAAAGCTTTTAACAAGGAGAATGAGTGTATCGTCTCCATCAGCATGAAGAACGATCTGCAGGAGCGCGACGATAACGACAACTGGACGGTAAATAAGATGCAGCTCACGACATGGCAGAAAGGACAGCGCACTCAAATAGAAACGTACGAACAGGTTCGCACCATCAGCTATTGGGATGAGTAATTATTATAAACCAAGTAAGCTGAGGAACTCATCCTCACTCATAATCTTTATTCCTAACTTCTCGGCCTTTTGCAGTTTTGAAGGTCCCATATTCTCGCCAGCCAGGATAAATGAGGTCTTGCTACTGATACTGCCTACGTTCTTACCGCCGTTCTGCTCGATGAGAGCCTTGTACTCATCGCGACTGTGGTGAGCGAATACTCCACTAATCACCACCGACTGCCCTGAGAGGATGTCTGATGTTGCTGCCGTCTGATCTTCCGACAGTTCCATCTGCAGACCGTAATTTCTCAGCCGTTCCACAATCTCACGGTTCTTATCATCGTGGAAATAAGTGATGATGCTCTTTGCCATCACCTCACCAATGCCTTCTACCTCCTGCAGTTCCTCTATACCAGCAGCCATCAGGGCATCGAGACTCTTGAAGTGTCTGGCCAGCAGCTTGGCAGATGTCTCACCCACAAAGCGAATGCCGAGGGCAAAGACCACACGTTCGAAAGGCACATCTTTTGACTTCTGAATGCCATTCACAATCCTTTGTGCAGACTTTGTGCGTGAACCGTCGCCATTGATCTGTTGGACATCGATGTCATAGAGGTCTGCGATATTGTGAATGAGTCCTTGACGGTAGTAGTCATCAATGGTTTCAGGTCCCAACGAATCAATGTTCATAGCCTTTCGTGCGATGAAATGTTCAATACGTCCCTTGATCTGTGGCGGACAGCCTGTATCGTTCGGACAATACCAGGCGGCTTCGCCTTCATACCTAACCAAAGGTGTGCCGCACTCCGGACAACGTTTGATGAATTGTACGGGCTGGGCGATGATGGGACGCTGGTCGATATCCACACCCACAATCTTCGGTATGATCTCACCGCCTTTCTCCACATAGACATAATCACCGATATGCAGGTCAAAACTCTTGATGAAATCTTCATTATTCAATGTGGCACGCTTGACGGTGGTACCTGCCAGTTGCACAGGATCCATATTAGCCACAGGAGTGACAGCTCCAGTACGACCCACTTGATAGGTTACCTCATTCAATCGGGTACAGACACGTTCAGCCTTGAACTTATAAGCTATGGCCCAACGGGGACTTTTTGCTGTAAAACCAAGAGAGCGTTGCTGTCGTAATGAGTTTACTTTCAATACAATACCGTCCGTCGCTACCGGAAGTCTTTTACGCGCCTGATCCCAATAATTAATGAAGTCGTAGATCTCTTGAAGGGTCTTTACCTTTTTCATGCCTTCCGAGATCTTGAACCCCCATGAGCGGGCCGCCTCCAAATTCTCGTAGTGACCTTCGGCAGGCAGTTCCTCGCCTAAAAGATAATAAAGGTATGCATCGAGTTGTCGACTCGCCACGAGACTCGACTTCTGACTTTTCAGCGTACCACTGGCAGCATTGCGTGGATTGGCAAAAAGAGGTTCCTCGGCTTCTTCGCGCTCCTTGTTCAACCGCTCGAATACCGTCCAAGGCATCAGTATTTCACCTCTTATCTCAAATTCACGAGGGTAGGCAGGTGCTGCAAAGAGATCGCCCGATGTGTCAGGCTTAGCTAACACCAACGGAATTGATTGTATCGTCTTCACATTGGCCGTCACATCGTCGCCTCTCACACCGTCACCTCTGGTCACAGCCTGTGTCAACCGTCCATCCACATATGTTAGCGAAATAGAAAGACCGTCGTATTTCATCTCACAACAAACCTCGAAATCTTCCCCAGCCAGACCTTTCTTGACGCTCTCGTACCAGTCGCTCACATCTTGTTCGTTATAGGTGTTGGCCAACGAAAGCATCGGATACTTATGTTCCACCTGACGGAATTCCTCATTGAGGTCGCTACCCACGCGTTGGGTAGGGGAATTTGCGTCAGCCATCTCTGGGTGCTTTGCTTCCAAGTCCTGCAATTCGTGCATCATAAAGTCGAACTCCTGGTCGCCGATCGTAGGCTGGTTCAGCACGTAGTATCTGTAATTATGCTCATGCAGTTCCTTTCGCAGCTGGTTAATCCTTTGTGTTTCGTCCATATCGTTGTGAATCTTTATATCAGTTTGAAATGCTTGAGGGCATTCAGTACACCATCTTCGTCTACAGATGTCGTCACATAGTCCGCTTGTTGTTTTAGTGAATCGATTGCATTGCCCATTGCTACGCCGATGCCTGCTGTGATAATCATCGACGAGTCGTTGCCGCCATCGCCAAAGGCCATCGTATATTGAGGATCGAAACCTAAATGATGGGACATTACCCGAATACCCTCGCCTTTATCTGCTCCCTTCGCTGTGATATCCGTAAAGGCAGGATGCCAGCGGCCTGAAGTACAGGTGGGAAACCGCGCCATCAACTCTGTTTCATAATCTTCTTTGAAGAAGGAGGTCAGTTGCAGGATTCTCTGCTTCAACACCTCTTCTACAGGCTTGGCCAGGTTAAGATTCTTTACTGCAATCTCTTGGCGGAATATCTGATCCACCTCGCCCTGAGGGTCGAATACGGCAACATCCCGTTCACCCACGACAATTAGGCCGTAGTTCTTCTCCACGGCATCATCTACAAAAAGTTTCGCAGCCTCTATGGGAATGTCTTTGCAACAAATCACCTCGTCGCCCACATACGCCAATGCGCCGTTGATGGTCACATAACCATCAATCAGATGTTCGATGGCTCCTAAGTTGGTGATAATCAGTGGAGGGCGGCCTGTGGCGATAAACACCTTGTGCCCGTTGGCTTTCGCCTGCGTCAAGGCCAATATCGTCGAAGGAGGTATCTCGTGAGTCTTAAAGCTCACCAGCGTTCCGTCAATATCGAAGAATAGGGCATAACTCTCCATAGTTTGCTATTTTTGTGCAAAGGTAACGAAAAAAAGTGAATCCACCTCCCGTTTGTGAAAAAAAACAATATTATTTGGTATTTCCCTCGCTTATTCGTACCTTTGTCCCCAAAAATCATAAACATCATAATTCAAAGTTCAAATGGATAAGAAACTACAGGCGCATAGCGCTATCTTCTTTGCGAACACAATCTTCGGACTTGGTGTTCCTGTTACCAAACTGCTACTCGACGAGTGGGTGACGCCTATGGGCTATATGGCCTCACGCTCACTCGGAGCCTGTCTCGTGTTTTGGCTTATTGCCGCCTTCCTACCGAAAGAGAAGGTCGAGAAGAAAGACCTGATAACCATCCTCTTTGGCGGATTGTTAGGCTTCGTGATTTCTCAGACGCTCACGGCCTGGGCACTCGACTACACCAGTCCTGTGTACTTCTCGCTGATTGCCACGCTGACGCCTGTAGCCGTGATGCTCTGTGCAGCCCTGACCATCGGAGAGAAGATCACGTCGATGAAGTTCCTGGGTGTGCTGCTGGGTATTGCCGGTGCTGTACTGATGGTATTGATGAGTCAGACGCTTGGCTCAGGAAAGAACGATCTCATCGGTATTATCCTCGCTATCCTCAGCGTGCTGACCTGGGCTTTCTACCTGATCATCACCCGTAATGTAGCCTCAAAGTACTCGCCTGTCACACAGATGAAATATGTGTTTCTGATCTCAGCCATCGTTACCGTACCTATCGCGATTCCAGAATTGCCGATGAATGCGCTCTATACGTCAGCATGGGGCTGGGATGGTGTGGTAGAGATGCTCTTCATCGTGCTGGGTGCGACGGTGCTCGGATTCTTCCTAATTCCTTTCGCCATGAAGTATCTGCAGGCCACGACAGTCAGCATCTATACGAACCTGCAACCTGTGATAGCCTCGTTTGTAGCCATCATGCTGGGACAGGATGTGCTGACATGGGACAAGCCTGTTGCTGGTATTCTGGTGCTGTTGAGTGCCTATATCGTCACGGTGGTGACAGCCAAGGATACTAAGGCCTGACGATAGACAATTCCCAGAAGGCGACGGCAGCGGCAGCTGCCACATTGAGGGAATCGACCTGATGATACATGGGGATGCGGACGGTATAGTCTGCATCCTCTATTGTTTTCTGTGGCAATCCTTCGCCCTCGGTTCCCATAATAATGGCCAGTCGCTGCTGCTGTTTGAGGATAGGATCGGAGAGGGAGATGCTCTTATCCGTAAGGGCCATAGCGGCAGTCTTGAACCCCATATCACGCAACTGATGATAGTTGTCAAGCCAGGTCCAAGGCACGAGAAAAACCGTACCCATTGATACTCGTATCGATCTGCGGTTCAAAGGGTCACATGAACTTCGTGTAAGTAATACTGCATCGATACCAAGAGCTGCGGCAGAACGGAAGATGGCTCCAATATTGGTGGTATCACAAACACTATCGATGATGCAGACGCGACGTGCATCTTTTAGAATGTCCACAAGTCGAGGCTCAGGCTTGCGACGCATGGCGCAGAGCACGCCACGGGTCAAAGTGTAGCCCGTCAGTTGTGAGAGCAATTCCCTTGATCCAGTATAGACGGGCACGGCCGGATGATTTTTGATGATATCTGCCGCATCGCCCTCGATATGCCGCTGTTCACAGAGCAAAGCCTGCGGCTCATAACCTGCCTGCAAAGCTACACGAATCACCTTCGGACTCTCTGCGATGAAAAGGCCCTGTTCTGCATTCAGACGGTTGCGCAGCTGGGTCTCCGTCATTGTGGCAAAAATGGCCACACGGGGATCCTGTATCGATGAAATCTCGTAAATCATTTCGTATAGAAATCAATAAGACGGACAAGGGCCTCCTGGCAAACCACACAGAACTCCGGTTCCTCGTTGGTTCGCATACGACAGTTCTCGCAACCACGCCAGACACCTTTCTCCAGATAGCCGCCACCCTCGACGAGACCGGCTTTTCCTTCCTTAATCAGATGCTCCCACTTGATGAAAGTCGTGGCCTGAGTCGTCAGATTGGGTTCCCAGGGTTCCGTATCGTCAAAATACATCGGAGCGTCGTTTCCGTAAGCATATTCATCGCCCAATCCACCGAAGGAATGGCCGAATTCGTGCACAACGACGGGCAGGAAATGCTTCCCGCCAGTATAGCTCAGGTTATAGGAATTGTAGATGCCGCCTCCGCCGTAGTGCTCGGTATTCACCAGGATAATAATATGTTCATAGGGTGTACCAGCCAACAGGTCGTGCAGACGCTTCAGGTGCAATGTTGTCAGATAGCGGTCGCTATAGAAGGTGTCGAAGTGGGAGCCGAGGACCGTGTTCTTCCAGATACCCTTCGATGGCTCGCTGGTGCCCGATTCTTCTGATACGGATTTCACGGCGATGATGTTAAAACGGTCCTGCATCGACTTGAACGGCTCGTGGTTGAACAGTGAGCCAATGGCCTTCTGGCAGTCGTCAATATAATGATCCATTTCATCGGCCGTATAGCCTTCTGCCACAAAGGCGATATGGATACATCGGGAAGTGTCGGCCGCCTGATGCAACACGTCGTAGGGCATAATGCTACGCTCACCAGCCTTACGGATCAGAAAGTCCTTGGGGTCGACGATATGGGTCAACGAGTTAATCACCCTATCATGGTAATCGAACAGTTCCACCTTTATTTCCACGGAATCTTTCGGGAAGGGCACCAGAAACACATTCTCAAAGGACTTCTGTGTGTGTTTGGCTTCATCTGTGGCGAGCCATTCCTGAAAGAGGGTTGAGAAGGAGTGACGGTAAATAACCATTCCATCGGCCTTCGAACGCACCGTAATTTGTCCGTTACCTCTAAGCGGAAGTTCTGCCAGCCGTTCTCTGCGACCATACCAGTGGGGAAGACTGACGAGTTCGTCGACATAGATATTTTGGTTGTATTCAGAACCTGCGAAAGTATAGTCGAGCCGTAGGGTACGATCCTCAAAGAAGTCTTCATACTTTTGAGCCCTAACTGAAAGACATGAAACAATTGTTAATCCTATGATTATCAAATAGTTTTTCATAATTCATTTAATAAGTCCTTTATGTAATTCCGATTCCAATCCCGCAGATGATGCCGCTGGTCGTCATACTGCAACAGATCGAGATCGATAGCCACAATACCGTCTTCGTTGCGGGTACGTCCCAGTCGCTTCTCTGTCTCTTTCAGCACCTCACATAGCAGACCCTCGCCGAGGGCGGTTGTTCCTTGGCAGAGCTGATTCAGGTAGGGTTCTTTGCGACTACAGTTAATAGGCTCAGTCCAGATGGCGGAAGTAAAACGGGCCTCCGTCAAGAGCTGCACAAGCTGTTCACGGGCGGCTGCCATGTGAGTTTCCTGGTCTTCGTTCGAGGCCAGACTGATGATGATTTGGTGTAGTTTCTGATTCATAACGAATGCAAAGATACTAAAAAGAAGTGAAAAGAAAGTATCGAAAGTAAAAAAACTGCGGAATTCTTCGTAACTTTGTACCGGCCATAATATAATATAGGTATCAAAATGCCCTAAAAAATGCGACGTAGAGTTGACAAAATGAAAGAAAATGCGTTAATTTTGTGAATTCTTGCTCAAATATTTGGTCGAATAAAATAAAAAGTGTAATTTCGCAGCGTTTTTCAAAACCAGAAGCATTTCAAACTTTAAAAATAACAACCAAAATGAAGAAGTACAACTTTAACGCCGGTCCCTCGATGCTTCCCCGCGAAGTGATTGAGAAGACCGCACAACAGTGTCTTGATTTCA